>Ga0190316_1000422_pt1 | contig 12487 bp, 17 predicted proteins | sample 48701112_MG_FD_161663 | JGI IMG/M metagenome (GOLD analysis project Ga0190316, IMG submission 161663) | Hydrothermal vent sediment bacterial communities from Southern Trench, Guaymas Basin, Mexico - 4870-11-1-2_MG | ecosystem: Environmental > Aquatic > Marine > Hydrothermal vents > Sediment ... | reverse complement strand
GTTACAATGATGGCAGAAAAGCGGATTATATTTTGAAGGGACTGTGCTCATTGGAGACATTGATTTTTGGTCCTGGGGTAGATCGGTTACACGGAGGGTAAGTGATGGAAGAGACAGTGACTATTCACATACCAGCGAGCCTGCAATGGCAGCTCAATCGCACAGCTGAGGAGTTAGGGCGCGATATTCGTCTCTACGCGGCCCTGATGGTCTTTCGTCTGGGAAAGTTGTCATCGGGCGCGGCATCTGAACTGGCTGGAGTGCCGCGCGTGATGTTTCTCGACCTATGCACTGAGTATGGCATCCCGGTATCGCAGATCACGCCAGAGGAACTGCGTTGTGAAGTCGAAAGCATCTAAAACGCCCCTGGTCAGCGACACTTCGCTTGTTTTTCCCCTATTTATCGAGAAGTTGTCACGAGTGTTTACACACCACCAAGAACGAAAATTCAATAGCTCGGGCCGGTCTCCCGACCGTGCCCGTCTGTGGCTCGGTCAGGAGACCGGCCACAGCTGGGAGAGAACCAAGCCGGGGTATTTTCGAGGCAGATACCCCCAACTCACATTCCGGCGCTTCCTGACGTTTGACGTTTCATGTTTGATGCGGTCCCCCCAATTCCGCGAGTACCGTTCCCACCAAGATCAACGCGCCACCCAGCCACTCCCTGGGCGTCAGTAGCTCCCCGGCGAAAATGGCCGCGAAGAGCGCGGCGCAGACCGGCTCCAACGAGAAGATGATCGCTGTGCGCGTGGGTGTGGTGTGACGCTGGCTCCACGTCTGTGCGCCGAAGACGAAGGCCGTGCCGACGACGCTCAGGTAGAGGATGGTAGGCAGCGCGTCCGTTGGTGGCAGTAGCGCGCCCTGTTCGAAGACTAAGGCCGCTAGAGAGGCCAGTACGGCCACGGTGATGACTTGCACTAACGTGAAGGGTAATACCGCGTGGCGCGGTGCGAATCGTCCGGTGGCGAGGATATGGAGCGCGAAGGCTGCCGCGCAGGCCAACACCCACAGGTCGCCCGGCGTGAAGCGCAGGCTGCGATCCAACGTTAGCAATCCGAGGCCTACGGTGGCTAAGATCACACTCGCCACGGTGGAGCGGGCCGGCGGACGCCTCAGCCTCACTGCCGCGAAGAGCGGCACCAGCACCACGCTCAAGCCGGTGATGAAGGCGGTCTTGCTGGCCTCCGTCGTCTGCAGGCCGATAGTCTGCGTCACGAAGCCCGCCGTGAGGAACAATCCCGTCACCGCGCCGTCGCGCAGCAACCCCGGCGCGCGGGCTGGCCGGCGCAGCGCGAAAACGACCAGTAGCGCCAGCCCTGCCACCCAGAAACGGGCGGCGACGAGGACGAACGGCCCTACCATATCTAGCGAGGTCTTGACGACGATGAAGGTTGATCCCCAGATCACCGTGATCAGGATCAACACTAGATCTGCTCGGCGATGGTGCATGGAATGGCTCAGTAGGAGGAACCCTCTGTGGTTCCCCAAACGTTATACCTGCGGGACGGGCGCCAGGCGAGGGCTGCGTGTGGCGTGCCAGTAAGGCGATTTCTTCAGCAGCCAATACCGCACGAAAGGCCGAGACATCTTGATCAGCAGCCGCCGCGCTCCCACCAGGGCTATCATATCCCGGAGATAATCGTCGAAAGTGCGCTGTTGGTACTGGAGCAGGCGCTGGCTGGCAGTGGTATCTACCCAGTCGGTGGCGAAGGGCTTGGCCGCGAAGGCCGCTTCGGGCAACATCCCGATGCCCAGTGCGTTCAGCACCCCCGCTACGATCTCGCCGTAGGTGAGCTGGCAGCGTGGGCCGCCCCCGATAAGCAGCGTTTTGCCCCAGACCTCGTTACAGGTAACCGCGTTGGCGACCGCTACACCCACGTCGCGGGTATGCGTGAACTCCATGCGGTTGTTGAGGGAGATCTCGAACAGATAGGGATCGAGGGTCAGGGAGAGCGGCAGCGTCGCCGAGAACCGGAGGATTGTCCATTCCAGGCCGGAGGCTTTGACCAGCCACTCGCACGCGACTTTGTGACGGGCGTAGTGCTCGACGGGATTCACGGGGTCGTTCACCGTGCGGGGCGGCGGCTGGTTTTGAGTCAGGCCGTAGACGTGATATGAAGAAGCGAAGATGAGTTTGAGTCGCCGGGGCTGCACGCGCATCGCGTCGAGCAGCTTGTGGGTGCCGCCTACGTTGACCTCCCAGGCTATGTCCGGTTGCTCCTCACTCCCTATCCCCGTGACCGATAGCTTGGGGATGAGAAATCCTAAGTGGATAACGATCTCTTGATCCGCGACGGCGGCTTGCAATGCTGCGGCGTCTCGCAAATCTCCCCACATTGTCTCAATACGTCCCGCGAATCTCCGGGCGGATTTCCGGTTTGCCGGCGTAGCGAGATCAAAGGTGCGTACTTTGTGTCCTCTCTCAAGCAGCGCGCTCAAGGTGCTCATCCCAATGTTGCCAAATGCACCGGTCAGTAGTACATTCATCATTTTTCTCCTTTTTGGTGGTCCCTCTGTAAAGTGTTGGTCGTCCTTATTGAGTATAAAATTCACCGCAAAGGCGCAAACCGTAGGTGTGGGCAGGCAGTGCCCACAACGCCAAGTTTTCTGATGTTTCTTTGCGCCCTTCGCGTCTTGGCGGTTCAAATTGCTGCTTCTCTGGTTACTAAGTAATGACTTCAGTCGTTCGCTCGGGCCCGTCTGGGCTGTGGTCGGGAGATCGCAGACCATGTGGTCTGCTGACCGCTGGCTGTGCGGCGCTTCCCGCCTGCACTTCGCCTGCGGCCGGCAACAGCGCATAATTCATTGACCACGCGAAAGAAAATTAACGCAGAGTCGCTGAGCCGCATAACCGCAGAGAAAACCGAATAAAACTTTGCGCCCTTGCGCCTCTGCGTTAAGTATGAGACTTGCTGCTTAAGTGTACTCCTGTCTCAATCCCGCAAGCAGCATCTGGATACTCGCTTGCGCCACTTTTCCCCAATCCCCTCCGCGCGGATCAAGGACGCTCTGTACCAACAGCCCCACGGCAAGGGAGACGATGTGCTGTGCCGCCATCGTGGGATCCACGGGACGCAAGGACCCTTCCGCTATGCCGGCTGCGATCAGCGTTGCGAACAGCTCGCGGTAGCGCCGGTAGGGTTCGATGGTCGCCTCCCATACCTCTGGGTCGCGCTGGGCCTGGCGTAGGAATTCCAGAAAAATGGACAGTTGTTGCCCGTCCGTCGGCTGAAAGATGTCTTGAAAGGCCACCGCCATGTGCAGCAGTGCATCCGGGACCGTCGCGGCTGCGGCGGACAGGGCGACCATCCGGGCATCAAGACCTTCCAACCAACCTTGCAGCAATCTCAAGAAGAGAGCCTGCTTGGTGGGAAAATGGTAATAGAACGCGCCCTTGCTCACGCCCGCGCGCTGACAGATCTCGGCGACGCTGGCGGCGTCGTATCCGCGTTCCGCGAAACAAGCGGCGGCAACTTCCAGGATACGAGTGTAAGTCTCCTCACTGCGCTGTTGGGATGTCATGAGTGCCTCCATAAATATAATACCGACCGGTCGGTATTATTATACCAGGAAGCGTGGCGCATGTCAAGGCCGCAAATGGCAAATGTGCAAATGGCGAATGGCAAATAGGCAAATGACAGACCATGATTCTCGCGGATGCAGCCACGCCCGCTTCAGCGGGCTTCTCAGTCGCTGAAACGTTGAGACGCTGAGACGCTGAGACGCTGAAACGCTGGGACGCTGAGACGCCAAGCCGCGCCCAGTCACTTTACGCCTTAACCCTGAAACGCACCCGAGAGACAGCGTCTATTGACATGATGGGCAAAAAGCGATAGAATTAAAAGTACCAGTGATGAACTCCAATGTGCCTGCACTCGGACGTGAGGAGATTTGCCAAATCGCTCTATCGCAACAACCCGAGGTAATCTCTTTGTAAGTGATACATTTCTCCTCCATTTTCGTTTGTGCCAGCACCACCATTGGGCTATAATTGAGGGAGAGGGAGCATATTTGAAGAGACTAGCGAACTAACTTTCACGAGCTAGAAAAAAGGGAGGGATTGATTATGTACACGGGATTGAATCAGGCGCAGCAGGGATTCGATGAGGTTATGGATCAAGCGTTGGTGGGTGATGATGTGGTCGTGGAACGACATGGTGCTCCCTGGGTAGTGGTCATTGAGTTCCGTCGCTATCAGCAACTGTTGGAGACAGAGCGCGAACTGTTGCGCAGTCGCCTGCAACAGGCATCGGCGGCAGCTTCAGCACGGGCAGACCATCTGGCCGAAGCGGATGTAGCTGACCTTATTGAGCGAGCTCGGAGCGAAGCTTATGAGGAGCGTCAATCGGTATGATCCGTGTCGTCGTAGATACCAGCGTACTCATACGCTACTTGATCAAACCCAGCGCAGCAATTCGCCGCCTGATTGAGAATCTGTGGCTCGACGATGATGTGGTGATGATATCATCGTCGGAACTCATCGCGGAGTTGGAGGATGTGCTGGCGCGAGATTACATTCGCCGGTTAATCCGGCCGGAGGAAGGAAAGGCGTTGCTCGACGCTATTCGGGCTACAGCGAAAATACTGCCCTCCTTGGGTGAGGTGCCGGCCTACACCCGCGACCCCAAGGATGATAAATTCGTAGCCTGTGCTGTCATTGGGCAGGCGTCGTATGTTATCACGGTGGACAAGGACATTCTAGTGCTGGAGAGGCTGGGAGATTTGCAGATGATCACGCCCTACGACTTTGTGGAGCGCCAGCGCAGCCATAGTGCATTCCTGAACAGTTACGCGCCTGAAGATGAAGGGTTGTATGATGACTACCCACCCCGGTGATTTTTGGGTTGCGGATATTCTATTTACGGACGGCCGCCTCACCGTCTGCCAGGGGCATCCTGCCTGACGAGATAAAATGGGGTCTCTGGGACTGGGCGTGGTGAGTGCCACACGGCGTGAATTTTTCACCACAGATTACACTGATTTTTTTACTTTTTTCCGTGCTAATCCGTGAAATCCGTGGTTAATTTTAACTTGATCACGCGAATTCCCAAAGAACCATAAAATGAAGGGGGAAGTATGACACAGATAGCAATTTTGGAAGAACTCAAGACTCTAACGACCACGGAGCGTCTAACTGTCATCGAAGCAGCGTTGCATCTGATTCGTGAAGACTTTCAACGAGTGGAACTGCCGCCGGCCCGAGCAGAGAGGAAACGGCAGTTGGTCGCAGCGGCTAAGGCTCTACTACCGGATTACGAAGCGGGCGGTGAGTTGACTGTTTTCACGGCTCTCGACAGCGAGGGTTTTTATGCGTAGGGGCGAAGTCTGGCTCATCAATTTGAACCCAACGATTGGCGCCGAAATCAAGAAGACCTGTCCGCCGGCTGGGGAAACTTTCCGACGCGACGCTACGAGAAATCACCAGTGCGTTAGCGACCGTGTTGAGCATAGCAGCGTAACTGGGGGCCAGCGGGAGTGAGATGAGGAGGTCAAAGTTTGATGACTGGCGATAAGTCACATAAAGCACGGTCCGGCCAACAGCTCATAGCGTCTGTAATCGCTGCTTTCGCCGTGATTGTTGCGGCTATACTTAGCCAAGAGAGAGTGATTGATATATTGATCAGTGCATTGGAAACCCGGAGAGAGTCAGTAAACATAGCAGCATACCCAGGTTTTTCAGGGGCAGCGGTTTACGGTGGCGGCAACAATCTGCTGGCCCTTGCAGGGGATCACGGTATATCTGCGCCTGGAGATACGAGTGAGGATAACGTTTCGAAGGTCTTCCTTACCTTACTACCTCGGCAATGCACCACAGGAGGCGACAATCCTTGAGGTAGATATCGATATCTTCTGCGATCTTGCGGGAGTTCCGGAATCATTGGGGGATCTGACCCTCAAGGAGTTCTCATTTGGGAAGTACGAACAAGAAGACTTCAATTCAGTTCCAACTGATAATTGGGGAATTACATGGAGTAAAGCGTCAGTGATTAACTGTAGGGGTGGTGGGTCTCTTGAGGCCTCATCGCAGACCATGTCCAATCTACGTGTACTTATACAAGACCGGTTGCCTAGTCATTGGGTTCAGTTCGTTCTATATTTTAAGGAGGGTACGATTACTCCAGATCAAAGCACGGACGCTCTATTGCTTACTCGTCCGCCAGAGCTGCGCCTGGTTTATTCCCATCATAGTGACCTCACCGAGCCGTGAGAACACTCGTGGCGGGATCTAAAATGGTTCTCTTGCTCAGTGGGAGAGTGTTATCGTGGACAGACGAATGGATCGTCACTGGCCCCAAAAAAATAAAGGCTCTTTGGGAATTCGGGTGGTTGAGTTAAAATTAACCACGGATTTCACGGATTAGCACAGAAAAGAGTAAAAAAACCGTGTAATCTGTGAAATCTGTGGTGAAAAATTTACGTCGTGTGGCACTCACCACGGCAATTCCCAGAGAACCAAAATAAATACCCGGTCGCTCAACGGCGGCCGGGTATTGCTATGTTTCGTGTTTTGTCTACCTTACGTCCCTTCCTGCTACGAGCAGTCTGGGCTGCAGTCTTACGCGGGGACCGTAGGTACCTGCACTACGTAGCCACGCCCGCTTCAGCGGGCTTCTCAGTCGCTGAAACGCAGGGACGCTGAAACGCTGAAACGCTGAAACGCTAAGCCGCACTCAATCCCTGATCACTAATCACTTTACTTGCCTTAATCCTGAAACGCCCCTTGTGTTTCGGCCCATTTGACCAAATACCCTCTTACGGTATAATAACTTAGTCCTGAAAAGGGATTGCATATCGAAAAAGATTAGAAGGAGTGAGGGGAATGTCAACAAAGCGAACTTATCAACCTAAAAAGCGCAAGCGCATGCGCACGCATGGCTTTCGCGCGCGTATGGAGACTCACGGAGGACAGAATGTCCTCAAGCGCCGTCGCCGGAAGGGCCGCCGTAGATTGGTCGCGGTAAGTCTGGGGGGAGCGAAGAAGCTCAATTGGAAGGAGAGCGCCCAGCGACCTCGGCGCCGCGCTTAGAGAATCATTGACGGAGTGCTGTGCCTGGAAAAAAGGAATGCGCCTGCGCCGCCCGCAAGATTTCCGGCGAGTCTGGAAAGAGGGGCGTTCATGGGTGCATCCTCTTTTTATCCTTTGGAGTGCCCCGAATGGGTTTTCCTGCTCAAGGATTGGCTTTGTCGCCAGCCGTAAGGTGGGAAACGCGGTGTTGCGGAATCGTGCCCGCCGCTTGTTGCGAGAGGCAACGCGACGGCTGTACGGTCATATTTCTCCAGGATGGGACTTAGTCCTGGTGGCACGTGGCCCTCTACCGGCAGTTGGGGAACCTCAAGTGGAGGCGACTCTGGAAGCGGCTCTCCGGCGCGCCGAGCTGTGGATTTGATGGAAGAGTAGACTTTGAAGACGATAATTCTGGGATTGATCCGCTTTTATCAGCGAGCTATTTCCCCGCTGCTTCCCCCGAGCTGTCGCTTTACGCCGACGTGCTCTCAATATAGCTACGAGTCTCTCTCGCGCTACGGTTTGTTCAAGGGAGGCTGGCTGGCAATCAAGCGTATCTCGCGCTGCCATCCCTTTCATCCGGGAGGCTATGACCCCGTTCCTTAAATTTTCGATTCTTGACTTGCGACTTTCAACTTGCAACTTGTAACTTGTAACTTTCAACTCCTCATCACTTAAAATTGCAGTAGGAGGATACATGAGACATTGGTGGAATATGCTAAACCACCGTTTTCCGCGGCGGATGTGGCTTTCTTTGGGTGGATTGGCTTTAACGCTGGTGTTACTCGCCGGATGTACCGGTGGTGCGGCGCGGCAAGAGAGCTGGCCGGGACTCGCCGTGGCCGATGGCACGCTTTACGTCGCGGCTGTGGGCCAGGTTCAATCTTTTGCAGCTGAAACAGGACTCTTGCTCTGGAGTTTCCCCGAAAAAGCGGACCCTAAAATCGGTTTCTATGCGACACCGACGCTGGATGAGGAACGAGGACAGCTGCTCGTGGCCGGTTTTAAGGACCGGAAGATTTACGCCCTGCGGCTTGACGCTTCTCCTGAGAAGGCTCCGTACTTGGTCTGGACTTTCCCCGGCCCCCAGGCAGAAGAGGGGGCGAAGGGCCAGTATGTCGCCAGTGGAACCATTGCCGGAGATTTGTTTCTCATTGGGAATGGCGATGGTGTTCTCTACGCTCTTAACCTGGTGGATGGCACGTTGGCCTGGTCTTTCTCGACCGGAGATCGCATCTGGGCTACGCCATTGGTGGTGGAGGATACCGTCTACGTAGCCTCGCTGGATCACCACCTCTACGCGCTGAATCTGGCGGACGGCACGGAGCGTTGGGCCTCGGTGGAGACCCGGGGCGCTCTCGCGGCGTCGCCCGTTCTGGTAGATGGCGCGCTCTGGCTTGGTGATTTCGGCGACCGTATCTATCAGATTGACCCCCAGACGGGAGAGACACTTTGGACTTTTGAGAAGGGCGAGGATTGGTTCTGGGCCATGCCGGTGGTGAATGGCGATCAAATCTACTTCTCCGATGTGAGCGGGAACGTCTTCGCCTTCGATGTGACCTCCCGCGAGCTGTTGTGGAAGACGCATCTTGACGATGTTCTGCGCGGGAGGGCCGCGCTCAGCCCGGCAGGAGATGTGTTGTATCTGCCGGGGTATAAACGCGGGTTGATCTACGCGCTGGATACTGCGAGCGGAGATAAGCTCCCCTGGGGAGAAGTGCCGCTGAATCCGGGCCGTTTGCCCGGTGACCTAGTGGTGGATGGCGAACGGCTTTATGCTATGCCGGTTATGGCTGCGGAGCACCTCAAGGCTTTTGACATCGCCAACGGCAAACTTCTCTGGCAATATCCGCTCGCCGAGGAGGGGGAATAACTAAGGCGTTTGGTATATCTTCTCAATACATGGGGGAGAAGCATTCCATCATCTATCATTCTCACCACAGAGAACACGGAGAAAAAATAAAAAACCGTGGGCACTACTTGCTCACACCTACGGTCTGTGCGGTCATAAGACCTTATGGTCGTTGATGTCTCTCTGTGGTGAAAACTGCCTTGAAATATTGAGATGACACGGTATTTGAGAGTTCATATTCTCACTGAGAGAGTGACCGCTGATTTTGGGCTAAAGGGAGAGATGCAGTGTGGGATTTACTTGTTGTTGATCCGATTACCAACTTGATGTTGGTCTTTTACAAATTACTGGGCAACCAGACGATTCTTGCCGTGGCTTTGCTGACGCTGTTGGTGCGTTTGGCCTTGACGCCGCTGACACTTAACCAGCAGAAGACTATGCGCAAACAGCAGGAGTTACAGCCGAAGCTCAAGGAAATCCAGGAGAAGTACAAGGGCGATAAGGAGAAGCTGACCCAGGCGCAAATGTCGCTTTATAAGGAGATGGGGATCAACCCCATGGGCGGCTGCTTACCCATGCTGATTCAACTTCCGCTGATGTTCGGCTTGTACCAGGCGATCATTCGCGCGCTGGCGGCCTCACCGCTGCAGCTGTTGGATTTGCCTGCGCACATCTACCGCTGGTTACCCTCTTTCTTGAGTGTGAGTGCTTTGGTTCCTCTGCAGAGCAAATTTCTCTGGCTGGACCTGGCCTTGCCTGATCCATTCTTCGTTTTGCCGGTTTTAGTGGTTGTGACGACCTGGCTCCAGCAAAAACTCCTGACGCCGCCGGCTTCAGCCTCGGCAGATCCGCAGGCGCAATCCATGACGCAATCCATGCAGGTCACGATGCCGCTTTTCATGGGTTTCATCTCCCTGAATTACGCGACGGGCCTTTCCGTTTACTTCATCGTCTCTAACCTGGCTGGCATCCTGCAGTTTTACCTTTTCCGGAAACATTATGCCTCAGCAGCTGTGGCAGATGTCGCAGCAGCGTCCGCCAAACCCACTAAGAAGGTGGTGAAAGCCAAAAAGACGGGGGGGAGTAAAAAATCCCGGCGTGATTAAGCCACCAACGGCAGTCCTGCCTCGGGGGCGGCGCGAGTAGAACGGCTCGGCCAGGTTAGGCATTTAACAATCAAGTCCTGGCACAAAAAAACAAGAAGGGTCTCTGGGACTTGGCATGGTGGGTGTACCGAGAGGTGAATTTTTCACCACGGATTAGGGGGCACTGCCTGCCCACACTACGCACAGCTTGCACTGATTTTTTATTTTTTCGCGTGAATTCGCGCCACCTGTCCTGAGTCTCCGAAGGATTCGCGGTTGATTTTGGCTCGACCATGCGAAATCCTAAAGAGCCAACAAGAATTTGGCCCTCAAGAAAATAAACCACAGATTTCACCGATTGCACAGATTGGGTAAAAAATGAGAGAGAATCAGTGAAAATCTGTGTAATCTGTGGTTAGATGGTTCTGGCTTGTCCAGGTTAGGAGGCTCTGTGATGAAATCCGAAAAATGGGTAGAGATTACCGCACCTACCAGTGATGAAGCGATCATTCTGGCGTTGGCACGTCTGGGAATTACCCGAGAAGAAGCGATTATTGAGATGCTGGATGAGGGGAGCCCCGGTTTTCTGGGATTGGGGGCGCGAGATGCACGTGTCCGGGTGGAACGTCGTCCCGCTCCCTCCGGCGAGGTGGTGGAACCGTCGCCTCCGGCTTCTGTAGCCCCGGAGCCCCCTGAACCTGTAGTTACAGAAACGTCCGCGCCGACCCCCGCAGTCGTGTCGCAGCCTGAGCCGCTCTCATTGGGACAGAATGCCCCAAACTTACGCCGACCGCGCCCCTCTGTAGCGCAGCCGGCGCCGCGCGGTGGAGCGGACTGGAACCCGGAGCAGGTGGAGCAGGTGCTGACCGCAGTGGCCGAGAAGATGTTCGCTGCCCTGGACGTGCAGATCGAGACCGAGTGGCGCAAGGAAGAGCGTCCCACGCTCTGGCTTTCCCTGCGCGGCAAGGATGCCGATATGCTGGTGGGCCCGCGCGGTCAAACCCTTAACGCTGCTCAGTACCTTGTCCGGTCTGTGGTGCGTCGCCAAGTGAATGGGAACTTCAACCTGATGGTAGACGCCGACGGCTACCGGGAACGTCACATCCAGAGTTTGGTGAATCTGGCGCACAAGATGGCGGACCGGGCGGTTGCTTCAGGCCGTACGGTGCGCTTGCGTTCCATGCCAGCCCGCGAACGGCGGATCATTCATATAACGTTGCGACAGGATGCGCGGGTACAGACACGGAGTGTAGGCTCTGGCCGTCGTCGCATCGTGACTATAATCCCCAATCGAGATTCTTAAGTTAATGACTGGTGACTAATAACTGGGTGTGCCGCAGTGTTTCAGCATTATAGCGACCGCTCTGAAAATAGTCCTGCTTGTAGTAGGCGATTCATCGCCGTGATTCGGGGAGCAACTTCTCAATAATTCGGGGGAGCTCGGGCCGCCTGCATTTCACCAATGTTAAAAGTGGCGCAGCCACGGGGTGTTGATGACACGCATTTATGCGTTTGCGAACCAGAAGGGCGGAGTAGGGAAAACCACTACGGTGGTGAACCTCGCGGCCTCTATGGCCGATTGGGGATTTCGCGTCCTGGTAGTAGATATTGACCCTCAGAGTAATGCCACCACCAGCCTGGGGCTGAACCCACGCAGCCTCTCCGTTTCCATTTACGACGTACTACTGGGCGCGCAGCCCGCTGCGGAGATCATTCGCGCGACGCGCTGGGCGGGCCTGGAACTGTTGCCCGGTGTGCCGGCGTTGGCGGGAGCTACGGTGGAACTGAACACTGCCCTCGACCCACACGAGCGTGCATTGTGCCTCCGACAAGCTTTGGAGAACGTCACGGATTACGATTACGTGCTCATTGATTCCCCACCGAGCCTGGGAACCTTGACCGTCAACGCGCTCTGCGCTGCGGAGGGCGTCATTGTGCCGGTGCAATGTGAATACCTGGCCTTAGAGGGCCTGACGCAGCTGATGAATACCATCACCCTGATCCAGCGCCGGATGAACCTTCATCTTGCGCTGCGCGGCCTGGTTATGACGATGTATGACCGTCGCACGACGCTCTCCCGTCAGGTGGCTGCAGAGGTCCAGCGACATTTCTCCAGTCAGGTCTTTTCGGTCATGATTCCGCGTAGTGTGCGTCTCAGCGAAGCGCCGAGTTACGGCGAGCCGGGGATCTTTTTCGCGCCGCGTTCTCAAGGCGCGTTGGCTTACCGCACGTTGACCTGGGAGCTACTGCGCGGTGACGGTCACGAGGTGGATTGGTCACCTCCCGCCGTGGCGGAAGACTAGCCGCTCTTTCTGCCGGTGGGGAAAGTAGGTATGTGGTACAAGTTGTCAATTGGTAGGTTCGTAGTAAGTTCGTAGTAAGCCACGTAGCGCCGCGGAGTGGCGTAGTAGCTCGGGTCATTCTCCGCCCATACTGTTGGTAAGTTCGTAGTAAGTTCGTAGTAAGCCACGTAGCGCCGCGGAGTGGCGTAGTAGTTCGGGTCGTTCTCCGACCATACTGTTGGTAAGTTCGTAGTAAGCCACG
>Ga0190316_1000419_pt1 | contig 12546 bp, 9 predicted proteins | sample 48701112_MG_FD_161663 | JGI IMG/M metagenome (GOLD analysis project Ga0190316, IMG submission 161663) | Hydrothermal vent sediment bacterial communities from Southern Trench, Guaymas Basin, Mexico - 4870-11-1-2_MG | ecosystem: Environmental > Aquatic > Marine > Hydrothermal vents > Sediment ... | reverse complement strand
GTAGAAATGCAAGCAAGCCCCCCTGCCTATGGAGTTTATCAACCTGGATACAAGTAGACCTTTCATCATACGGGATTTAAATACAATGCCCAGCGATTGCGGTCTGCGAGTTTCATGCATTGAGGTGGCTCGTATCGACCCTGGTAGCATGCCCCACGTAATAACAAGGGCTAGAAGAGATAGAAGAGATAGCGCAAAAAACGCGGTATCCATGCCAAAAAACCTGGTTAGAACACCGCCTATGAAAGGTCCTGTGCCCATTCCAAGAAAGAGGGCCATGTTAAACGTGCCCATGAACAGGCCTTCCTCGCCTTGCTTTGCAATAAGGCCTGCATAGGACATGGCAACCGGCAGTATGAACGCAGATGCAACCCCGTGTATGGACCGCACGGCTATAAGTGTTAAAGGACCTATTGCAAGCACATACATCAGTGCCACCACTGTGTATGCTCCCAGGCCAAGTATTATGAGTTTCTTCCTGCCTGTAACGTCGGATAGGCCCCCTATGATTGGCGTAAATATGGTCTTGCTTAATGAAAAACTAGCGAATATCATCCCTATCTGGAATGCGTTTGCCCCCAGATCCTGGGCATAGAGAGGCAGAATGGGGACTACTATACCCACGCCAAGCAAAACTACAAAGCCTATCAATGACACAACAAAGAGTCTTCTATGAGCCATGTACTAGAATCCGCGACTGTTTAAAGCTTATTGCTTGAGTATAGTGTTCACCAAGGACGTATCTCCGTTACCATTATAAAACTTAGGATTAAGTAGCAACTGGTGCAGGAAATCTTTGTTCGTGGTAACGCCTTGGATAAAGGTTTCGTCTAGCATTCTAAGCATACGCTTTATGGCGCCTTTCCTTGTGGTATTGTAAGCAATAAGTTTTACAAGTAGAGGATCATAGTAAGATGTAATCTCGCAACCAGGGAATATGTGCGTATCCACCCTCACACCTGGCCCCCCGGGCAGGTAAACATGCCTTATTATACCCGTGGTAGGCATGAAATTTCTCGACGGATCCTCTGCGTTAATCCTGCATTCAATTGCATGGCCCTTTATGGTTGGCTTTCCCCCATCAATATGCGCACCAGCTGCTATTAATATCTGTTGCCTCACCACATCCATGCCTGTTATCATCTCTGTTACCGGGTGCTCCACCTGCAGCCTACCATTGATCTCCATGAAATAGATGTTACCATCCTGGTCCATGAGAAATTCAACCGTGCCCAGGCCCCTGAACTCTATGGCTTCCATGATCTGCCTTGCCCATAGCCAAAGCCTCTTTCTTGTATCTTCCTCTATATTCGGAATAGGTGCTTCCTCTATTATCTTCTGATGTCTCCTCTGTATGGAACACTCCCTGTCGCCCAAGATCTGAATGGTACCGAACTCATCGGCCATGACCTGGACCTCTAGATGTCTCGGGGAATTTATGTAGTGCTCAATGTACACACCTGACTTCCCAAAGGCAGCCAGGGCCTCGGATTGCACCCTGGTAAAGAGTTTGCGCAGCTGATCCTCGTCACGAGCCACCCTCATGCCCCTGCCTCCACCGCCATAAAGGGACTTTAGCATAACTGGCATGCCTATATCCCTTGCCATTGCAAGGGCATCTTCAATATTGTCCACCTCTCCAAAAGAACCGGGTATCGCGGGTATCCCAATGGATAAAGCAAGGTCCTTTGCCCTCGCCTTGTTAGCAATAATGCGAAGTATCACGCTGGATGGGCCTATGAATACAATGCCGTTTTCCTCGCACCAAGAGGCAAACATGGGATTTTCGGCCAGGAAACCATATCCCGGATGTATGGCATTTGCCTTCCAAGTAAGGGCAACGCTCATGATTGCCTCCATATTAAGGTAACTCTTTGAAGGATGGGTCGGCCCTATCTGTACCTTTTCGTCAGCATACCTCAGGTAGCGCATATCAGAGTCTGCCTCTGAATATACAGCTATGGCTTCAATCCCAAGTTCCTTTACTGTTCTGATCACCCTCAGGGCAACCTCGCCCCTATCGGCAATCAAGATCCTTTTCATAATGCTACTAGTATGACGGTATTATACTTCAAGTCAAGTGCCCGTTACTTTTAGCAGAAATATTCCTATAACCTATATACTTTATAAGATTAATCTTTTTTTAAAGACATCCCGATACAACTAATGGGGGTATGTACATATGCCTTACTTTTTATTTAAAGGACATTAATAGGAAGAAGTTCTCGGCTGTACAAGGAGAAACTCTCTTGCAGGGAAAGCAGGAAATAATCGATATAGTGAGAAACAAAAAGACAAGGATTCCCACCCTACCCGTGGTGATGAACAATATCATAGCAACTGCCAGGGACAAAAGCACATCGGCAAGGGATCTGGCTAAATTCATTACAAACGATCAGGCAATATCTGCCCGTGTACTCAAGATTGCCAATTCACCTTATTACGGTATGTCCAGCAAGATCGACTCCATAAGCCGTGCCATAGTTGTAATCGGTTTTAGAGAGGTCATATCCCTTGCACTGGCAACGAGCGTGATAACATCCTTTGCAAAGAGCTCGACTATGGATATGACCTCTCTGTGGAAACACTCCATAGGGGTGGGATTTGCATCTAAAATAATACTGGAGCAGATAGGGCAAAAAGCAAAAGAGTCAACCATGTTGATAGGCCTAATGCACGACCTTGGTAAGGTCATATTCTCTATATACTTTCCCGAGGAATATGCACGTCTACTGGGAAATGTATCTAGCAAAGGTCTTGCTCTAAACAAGGCAGAAAAAGAGAGCATGGGCATGGACCATACCGAGCTGGCCGGCCTTATAATGGAGCACTGGAAATTTCCTGTTCACATTACAGAGCCCATACATTTTCACCACGATCCCCTCGCATGTCCGGGCAAATACAAGCACATGGCCATGATACTGAACATAGCAGACGTTATATGTCACAAGGCAGGAATAGGTAGTAGCGGAAACCATAAGGTAAAGAAAACCATCAAGGTCTTTGCTAATGTTGGTCTCTCGCCTGATGATATCTTGCCCCTCACACGGAAGTTAAAGGATGAAGAGCATAACATCGAATACTTTTTAGAGGCCCTTGAATAATAAAATGGAAGATAAAAAGATAGGGATAAATAGCGACGAAAAAGAACTTTTACTTGAGCATATAAACAATATCTATAATAAATTTGAGGATAAGCTAAATCAACTCTCTTTATTGAGAGAATTTAGCGAACTTTTGCTCTATATCAACGATTTCAATCGCTTATGCCAACTAATATTGGAACTCATCATAAACAATACTGTGGCAAGAAACTGTTCAATAATGCTCATGGATCATGAACAAGACAAGCTTTTCCTCGCAGCAGCCACCAACCCCGATGGTGAGTGTTACAATATCGATGTCGAGAAAATATTTTCAAAAGACGGACTGCAGTATACATTTTCCACTGGTGACGGGGCAGCTGGAGAAGCCGTTCTTCACAAAAAACCTGTACTCGTCAGGGACGTGGACAAGTCCAGCACTTTCTCACGGAGAAACACCAAGGTAAAGATAGGGGCACTCCTTACTGTACCGCTTATTGCTCAGGATATTGCCATAGGCGTTTTAACATTGAGCCATCCCAAAAAAGAGACTTTCGAGGAAAACGATATCAAGCAGTTCACAATAATTGCCGGGTTTACAGCCCTGGCAATAAACAGTTCTCTGAACTATAAACGCCTGCAGTATTCCGAGGAAAAGTACAGGGCACTTGCCGACAACCTAAACGATGGTATTGCCATCATTCAAAACGGCCTTCACAAATATACAAACCCTTCCTATCAAGCTCTGAGCGGATACTCTTTTGAAGATCTTGCATCCATACCTTATACACGAATAATCCCTCCAAGAGGGGGCAACTTAGACGAGGTGTCCACCCCTGGGAGATACGAAACAAAAATACATACAAAAAAAGGTAAAACCCTGGATGTTGAGATCAGCCATGCCCCTTTTACATTTTACGGTAGTCCAGCCGAGGTAATCTCAGTAAGAGACATTACAGAGCGCAAGAAGGTGGAGCAGAAATACAGCATCATTATACGGACTAGCATTGATGGCTTCTGGATCTTTGATAAGAAGGGCAGAATCCTGGATGTAAACGACACTTACTGCAAGATGCTGGGGTATACTCGCAAAGAGCTCCTTTCCATGAACATACAAGACATCGAAGCCCTCGAGAGACCACAGGAGATAGCAAAGCGATTGCAAGACATACTGGAAAAGGGCCATGACCGGTTTGAATCTCGTCATAGGGCAAAGAGCGGCAAATTGATAGACATTGATGTCAGTGTAACATGTCTCGATGCGGAAAAAGGCCAACTAGTGGCATTCATTCGCGACATAACAGAGAAGAAAAAGACAGAGAAAGAGCTAAAGGAGAAGGAGAAAAAGTATTACGATATCTTCAAAAACGTCTCAGACTTTTTATACTTTCACGACCTCGAGGGAAATTTTGTAGAGACCAACCTTAGTTTTAAAGAAGAAGATTATGGATATACCGAGCATGATATACATGTGAGAAACATCAGGGACTTTATCGTAGACAGGTACAAGCATCTTTTCAATGACTACCTCAACAGAATAAAGAAAAACGGTGCAGATGACGGCCTAGTGGCCATTGTAACAAATGATGGCAGGGAACGTATCATCGAGTACAGGAGCTCCTTGGCCTATGACTCAAACGGCAGGGCAATAGGGGTACGAGGTGTGGCCAGGGACATCACCGGAAGCATACAGGCCAAGAGGGCTCTTAAAGAAAGCGAGAAGAAATTCAGGTCTTTAAGCGAAAATTCACCTGATATTATTCTGACCATGGGAGAAGATGGGTATATAACCTATATAAACCCTGCATTTGAAAAAATACTGGGGTATAAGAGGAAAGATGTTGTAGGAAGGCCTTTCCTGGACATTGTAAGCAAGGCGGATGAAAAACAGTACAAAAATATCTTCAAACGCATAAGAGAAGGTAAGGAAGTCATAAGGGATATCACTGCACCGCTTATTCATAAAGACGGTTCCACCCGTTTATTCTCCATAAGTGGAGCCCCCAATATAAACCCTGAAGGCCAGGTAACAGGTGTTATCAGCATGCTCAAAGATATTACCGACCAACAGAAACTGCAGGCCAAGCTGCAGCAGGCCAAGAAGATGGAGGCCGTGGGGATGCTTGCTGGCGGGGTTGCCCATGATCTAAATAATATTCTCACCGGTATTGTAAGCTATCCAGAGCTATTGTTGATGGAAATACCCGAAGACAGCCCCTTGAGAAAGCCCATTCTGACCATACAAAAATCAGGCGAAAAGGCAGCAGCTATTGTGCAAGACCTTCTAACACTTGCAAGGAGAGGGGTTAATACAAAGGACACGGTTAACCTGAATGATATTATAACCGGATACCTGGCAAGCCCAGAATTCGAGAAACTTAGCCTATATCACCCCCTGGTCAAGGTAGAGTCCAACCTTTCAAAAGATTTGTCCTACATTGCAGGCTCTAAGGCTCAGCTGTCAAAGGTTATAATGAACCTGATATCTAACGCAGCAGAGGCCATGCCAGATGGAGGTAAAATCTTCATATCTACAGAGAATAAGAGCATCGACACCCCGATTAAAGGCGCTTACGACATCCAGGCAGGTAACTATATTGTCTTAAGGGTATCAGACACTGGCATGGGTATATCTCCTGAGGACATGGAAAGGATATTCGAACCATTCTATACGAAAAAAGTCATGGGTAGGAGCGGTACAGGCCTGGGATTGGCTGTAGTATGGGCCACAGTTAGAGACCACAAAGGTCATATCGAGGTTAAGAGCAAGCAAAACAAGGGAACCACCTTTACTCTTTACTTTCCGGCGTCCAGTAACAAGCCGATCAGGACAAATGCACAAGTTCCTCTTGAAAAATACATGGGCAATGGCGAATCAATACTTATAGTAGATGACTTGAAAGAACAGAGAGAAATAGCGTGCGGCATGCTTAGGAAGTTGGGATACAAAGTGACAACTGTGCCAAGCGGAGAAGAGGCCATTGAGTATATGAAAAACAATTCAACAGACCTTATAATCTTGGACATGATAATGGATCCGGGAATTGACGGTCTTGAAACATACAAGAAAATACTGGAAATGTACCCCGGGCAAAAGGCAATCATTACAAGCGGTTTCTCTGAAACAGAGCAGGTCAAAGAGGCCCAAAGGCTGGGTGCGGGGGCCTACATAAAAAAGCCATACCTTCTGGAACAGATAGGCCTTGCAGTCAGAAACGAGCTGGACAGGTAAGACTCAGCACCAACTATATATATCCAAAGTAGCCACTATCAATTAAACCAGGCTTTATCCTCCTCCCCTATCCATGCAAAGACTTTTGTTTTAATGGATGTGCCATCATAGCCTAACTCTGTAGAGTTTTTATTTGTTTTCTTTCTATAGATTCAATTGCTGTGCTAAGGAAGGGGTGCCCCCCAACCTATCCCTAAAAACTCTTGATATCCACAACCTGGCCAATCCTTTTCATGAGATGATCAAATACCACATCCTCATCATCCATATATATGGATATGGCCTGGTAAGGACAATACTCTACACACCTTCCGCAGGCTTTACAGGCATGGCTAATTACTGCCTTACCATCCACCATCTTTATGGCTGCCACAAAACACTTATCCTCACATATTCCACAACCCGTACACCTTTCAGCATCCACCTCGGTACGTATGCCGGGCAACCTTTTGTACGCCCTGTCAAGGTTTGAACAACGCCTTTTCAGATGATCGGTATACAGGCAGGCATTTTCAGCACAAAAACATATAAAAACCATCTTACGAAAGGCGGGCACAGCATATCCTACGGGGTCTATCCATACGTGGGCTATATTTGCCACGAGGCCTGCCTTGGCTGCCTTTCTCACATGGGCTACGGCCTCTTCCACCGTAGCCATATGGCCGTTAGAAGGATGAATCATTGTAGCAGCCTTACCGAGTGTGATGCAGCCTATGTCGCGGGTGTGGTCCTGTATGCCCATATGAACCCTGCATATACAATAATCATGAATAAATATGTATGACGACTCTTTAAGAAGCCTCTCCACGATTTTTATGGGCATAACAATGTTTTCCGGCTCCGGGATTTTCTCACCTACGGCTATATTCCTTATGGGAACGGCAGTAAGCTGGTTGTAGGCAGGACTAAAAAAGGGGTTTATGATCCGTTCTAAAACTGGCAGCCCGCTCAGTTTCTTTCCAAGTATTATAATAGGCCAGCCTATTGCGAAAGAGATCCTCACTATAGGTTTTGGAACTCCATAACGGAACAACCTCATAATAAAGGCCCTCATACTTTAAAGCCTACACAGGCAATAAAATGCTGTCAATGAGAAACAGAATCCGTGTTAGCAAAGCCAATGTGTCACCTGTAACTGCTGTGCTAAGATGTCCCCAACATGATAACCTTATAACGTATTGACTGTTTGTTTACTCCATATAAAACATCTGATTATTTAAATGTAATTATCACGCACACACTTTATCTTTTGCGGATTTTTGTATCAACCGGTTCACTCCAAAGTAGAGCACAAGCCTCCTTAGAAATAGACCCCATTTATGACAAAATTTTTCGCTTTCTAATTAAAATGGCCCTCTAAAAATTTTTCAGTAGAGCCAAGGCATAAAACATTGTAAATAAGATTTTTGTTTTGGATAAAGGCTAGATAAAGAAGGAGTGAAGATGGCGTACATTTACCTACCAGACATAGACAAGGTCGACGAAGCAACAAAGAAGCAGTTCGAGGCAACAAAGGCTCTCACCGGCGAGATAGGCGAGACAGTGAGGATTCTCGCAACAAGGCCGGATATACTGAGCATGACAAATAAGATGGTAAACACCCTCCTTGTCCCCCAAACAGAACTGGACTACGAGACAAAGGAATTGATTGCCATTGCAGTATCCCTGGAGAACGGGTGTACAATGTGCGCGGGCGAGCACGAGAGGATAGCCAGCATGCTAGGCATTGATGCGGAAAAGGTGGACAAGATAAAGCAGGGCATAGATGCAATGGACCTGCCAAGGCATAAGAAGGATCTCTTAAAGTTCTGTATAAAGAGCGCCAAGAACAGTTACAAGGTAATGAAGAAGGACCTAGACCAATTAAGGGATGAAGGCTATACAGATTCGCAACTGGTAGAAGCAGTAGCCATAGTGGGATACTTTAACTACATCAACACCGTTGTGAATGCCCTTGGTGCAGGAAAGGATATCTAGAAACCCTGCTTCCGGTAAACAATGCGCCCGCAAGAGATCGTGTACACAACTTCGCCCTTGAAGGTCTCCCCTAGAAACGGGCTGTTCTTTGACTTGGACCTGATTACATCTTCAGTAAGGGTCCAGTTTGCAAGAGGATCTATTATAGTTATGTCAGCCCTGGATCCGGGCTTAAGGGTTCCCCCCTCTATGCCTAGAAGACGGGCTGGATTAATCGTTACCATGGAGAGCAAATGCATCAGGTCAAGCCCGTAATCAAAATGTAGCCGCAGAACTGATGGTAGAAGGGTCTGGAGGCCAATGGCTCCAAAAGGGGCAACATCAAAATCAAGGTCTTTCTCGTCCTTTGCATGCGGGGCATGATCGCTTGCGATTACATCAATCACACCGGATGCCAAGCCTTGTATCAAGGCCTTCCTGTCCTTATTGCTCCTTAAAGGAGGATACATCTTTGCGTTTGTATCATAGTCAGATAACCTTGTTTCATCCAGGAGGAGGTGATGAGGTGTCACGTCACAGCTAACCTTTATGCCTTTCGCCTTTGCATCCCTTATTATATCAAGGCTACCTTGCGTTGAGACATGTGTTATGTGCACCGGGCAGGCCGTATAAAACGAGATTATCGTATCCCTTGCGACCATAACTTCCTCCGCGGCCGTTGGTATGCCGGGGAGACCCAGCTCGGAAGACAGCGCCCCCTCGTTCATTACCCCCGTCTCGCTCAGCTTCTTGTCCTCACAGTGTGATATAAGCAAAAGGTTAAAGGTAGCAGCATACTCCAGCGCCCTCCTCATGATAGAGGCATCCTCCACAGGCATACCATCATCAGAGACCGCAACTATACCTGCCCTTTTCATCAGGCCCATCTCGGAAAGATCCCTGCCTGCCTGGCCCCTTGTCACAGCACCTACGGGTAAGACCCTTACTAACCCTGCATCCTCTGCCTTCTCCAAGATATACTTTGTAACCGACGGGTTATCGTTTACCGGATCTGTGTTTGCCATGCACACAACCGTGGTAATGCCCCCTGCCGCTGCCGCCAGACTCCCCGTGTATATATCCTCCTTGTACTCATAGCCCGGTTCCCTTAAGTGTGCGTGCATGTCAATGATGCCGGGGAATACCCACAGGCCCCTTGCATCTATTACTTCGCCGTGCGATATACCTGAGTTAGATGTCTTCTCCACCGCCTTGATCCTGCCGGATTCTATATGAATATCCCCTATGAAATCCAGTCTCTGCCCTGGATCAACAATCCTTGCACCCTTAATCCACATGGGCCCCTCCAAGATGGAGATAGAGCAGGGTCATGCGAACAGCAACGCCATTCTCCACCTGCCTGAAAATAACAGACCTGGGCGAGTAGGCTATATCACCTGTAATCTCAACCCCCCTGTTGAACGGACCAGGATGCATTATTATGGCACTTGGCTTCATCTTCTTTATCCTAGGAATGTCAAGACCGTAAAAGACCGTGTACTCCCTCTCATCTGAGAAAAAGCATTGTTTCATCCTCTCTCTTTGCACCCTAAGCATCATGATGATGTCCATCTCAGGGATTATTGAATCAAAGTCAGTAGAGACCTCAACGCCCCATGTCTCAACACCCACTGGTAATAGTGTCCTTGGTGCAACCAGCACAACATTTGCGCCAAGTTTTTTCATGCCATATACGTTTGACCTCGCCACCCTTGAATGCATTATATCTCCTACAATGGCAACGTTAAGGCCATCTAGATGACCGAACCTCTCCCTTATAGAATACATATCTAGAAGAGCCTGCGTAGGGTGTTCATGAAAACCGTCCCCAGCATTTATAACCGAACAAGGAAGGGCCTTGGCTAATCTCTCGGGAGTGCCTGCGTACGGGTATCTTATAATGATGCAGTCCGGAGCCATTGCCATCACGTTTCTCGCGGCATCCATGATGGTCTCGCCCTTTTCAAAGGAAGAGCCTGATACAGCCAGCGACACCGTGTCTGCACTAAGTCTCTTTGCAGCTATCTCAAAGGAAAGCTTTGTCCTGGTACTAGGCTCGTAGAACAAGAGAACAACTGTCTTACCTCTAAGAGTGGGGACCTTTTTTATATCCCTTGTTGATATCTCCTTGAACGAGGTGGCCATCTCCAGTATATTCTCGATCTCTTGTGCTTCCAGGTTCTGTATACTGATCAGGTCCTTGTGCTTCCAGATCATCCAGCTAACTCCATGACCACTACATTACCAATGCCATTGCTGTCCTCGGGGACATTCAACTTGATGAGCCTGTTAGGTGCTATATCCACCTTTTTCCCCACGAAATCCGGTTGTATGGGAATCTCCCTTCCACCTCTATCAAAAAGGACTAAAAGGTATATCCTTTTCGGCCTACCCAGATCCACTATGTGGTCTATCGCAGCCCTGGCAGACCTGCCTGTCCATAGGACGTCATCTACGAGTATTATGCGCCTCTCGTTTACATCAAACGGTATATCAGTCCCCTTGACCTCGGGATAAAAAAGCCTCCGGGAGAGGTCATCCCTGTATAGGGATATGTCAAGCACGCCAAGAGGTACTTCTATCCCCCTTGCTTTCAATGCTTTTACTATATGCCGTGCCACATGTACACCACCTTGGCGTATGCCTATAAAACAGACGTCATTCCAAGAGCTAAAGTGTCTTTCTAGGGCATCTACAAGTCCTACTATTATCCTCTGTATTTCGCCTGATTCCATAAACACGTCTGGCATGAGAGCCCCCTAATGCAATATATGGCCTATCCTGGAAAACCTGATGCGGTGATGCACACTATCCCAAGAAAAGTAGATGAGTAGAGCCTTCCCCTTGATATTCTCCACAGGCAATTGTCCCCAGAAACGACTGTCATAGCTCTGGTCCCTGTTATCACCCATTACAAAGACAAACCCTTTCTTTATCTTTACAGGGCCATAGTTATCCCTTACCTTCCCCTTGCCCTCGGTGATAATGTATGGGTCTGTATACTTCTCGTGGCCAGTCACATATTTTTCCCCGTTTACGTACAGGACCTTGTCCTTTACCTGTATAGTATCCCCGGGCAACCCTACCACGCGTTTAACAAAATCCATGGCATGATCAAGAGGAAAGGTAAAGATTATGATATCACCCCTGTTGGGTAGCCAGTCTTTCCCCCAAAGCTTATGCGTTGTGAACGGTATGGTAAGGCCGTAATTATACTTTGTTGCAAGGATGTGATCTCCCTTAAGTATTGTATCCTCCATGGAAGAAGAAGGTATCCTGTATGCTTGAATAAGAAATGCCCTTATTATGGATGCCAGTATGATGGCAAAAATAAGCGCATCCAGCCATTCCCTTGCCGCACCTTTTTTCTTTTCTTCATGCTTACCCAATTTCTCAACCCTCCACCTTCAGTATCGCAAGAAATGCCTCCTGAGGTAACTCTACTCTGCCTAGACGCTTCATCCTCTTTTTACCTTCTTTCTGTTTTTCCAAAAGCTTTCTTTTCCTCGTTATATCGCCGCCATAGCATTTTGCCGTTACATTTTTCCTCAAGGGCTTTACGGTCTCCCTTGCTATGACCCTGCTGCCTATGGCCGCCTGTACATCAACCTCGAACAACTGCCTTGGTATAGCCTTCTTTATCCTGGATACCAGATCCTTGCCCCTCTTATATGCCATGTCCCTGTGAACTATGGAAGAGAGGGCATCAACAGGCTCCCTGTTTACGAGTATGCTCAACCTTACGAGTTTTGACTCTCTGTAACCTATGGGCTCGTAATCCATGGATGCATATCCCCTACTTACCGCCTTGAGCCTGCCAAAAAAATCAAGAACAACCTCGTTCAATGGCATATCGAACACCATTATCACCCTCTCCCCTGCAAAATACTGTATCTCGCTCTGTACACCCCGTCTCTCTGTGCATAGAGAGAGGATGGGACCAACATACTCAGAAGGGGTGTGTATGGATGTCCTTATATAAGGCTCCTCTATGTGGTCTATGAACTGTGGCTCAGGCATCTCGGAAGGGTTCTGTATCTCTTCCACCTTTCCATCTGTCCTGACTATCCTGTATACCACGGTAGGGGCGGTTACTATGAGATTAAGGTCAAATTCCCTCTCAAGTCGCTCCTGCACTATTTCCATGTGTAACAGACCAAGGAAACCGCAGCGGAATCCAAAACCAAGTGCAGCACTGCTTTCTGGTTCATAGAAAAGCGATGCGTCGTTCAATGCCAGTTTACCTAATGCATCCCTCAGTTCCTCGTACTGCAC
>Ga0190316_1000416_pt1 | contig 12583 bp, 11 predicted proteins | sample 48701112_MG_FD_161663 | JGI IMG/M metagenome (GOLD analysis project Ga0190316, IMG submission 161663) | Hydrothermal vent sediment bacterial communities from Southern Trench, Guaymas Basin, Mexico - 4870-11-1-2_MG | ecosystem: Environmental > Aquatic > Marine > Hydrothermal vents > Sediment ... | reverse complement strand
GGCGTTATAACACATAATTTTACAGATGACACACCTTTAAGTTCGACAGTATGGCAGCATATACAGAATGAGGTGGATGAAGGCTGTGTTGAAGTTGCATCTCACTCAAGAACACATCCAGATATCCCTTACGATGACTATGACTCAGAAATTAATGGTAGTAAGCAAGATATTCTAAATAATCTAACGCTACCATATGGGCAGTATGTATACGCATATATCTATCCCCACGGGCATGAAGATTCAACGGCAGAGAGCAAATGTGGCCAGTATCATTATCTCATCAGCAGAGATACCTATACTGGCTCTTCATCAACAGACTTTTCTTCGTGGTCTGACACGTATAACAAATATGCTGAATCAAAACCAGACAAACGTATGGGTAGCGATGGAACAACCTCTCTATCGGAATTAAATAGTGCCTTTGATTCAGCATACTCCTCAGGTGGCATCTATCATGTGATGAGTCATCCATACAAAGTGGATTGGAACAGCTATGGTAAAGCGCATTTTGATTATATTGCAAACCACACTGATGTCTGGTACGTTGGTTATGGATTATTGTATATGTATCACTATGTAGAGGACAGAGATATAGTTACAGTTGCTGCTGCTCCTCTCAGTGAAACAAACAATCCACCAACTCTTTCGAATCCTTCAGCCACTCCCCCCACCGGCGTGGCCAACTATACCATCTTCTACTTCAACATCACCTATTCTGACCCTGACGGCGACCCACCAACAGAAATTAAAGTCAATATCAGCAAAACTGGTTGGTACTTAAATGCCACAATGACATACGTGTCTGGGGATAACGAGACTGGAGCGTTGTATTCCTACAGTACAACTCTTTCGGCAGGCACATATGATTATTTCTTTTACGCAAGTGACGGTACAGACAGCGTTGTTAATGACCCAACAGACCAAGTTAGCGTTGAAGCACAATCATATTCCTTCACAGTTTCAACTGCTGACCCATCTGGTCAAGAAAACTTCACCGCTTCAGCAACAATGGGTGCAGAGTGGAATGTTGGCGCTTCTTACCAAACCTCTTCCATCCCAGCTATCCAAATAACCAACACAGGAAATGTCCCAATTGACATATCCATAAGTCTTACTTCTGCACCAATCGGCAACGTCCACATCAAGTACAATACATCTCCAACCCCGCCATCATTCACTCAAAATCCATATTACTGTGATAAAGAATTGACAACTACACCAGTTACTGTATTTACTATTGGGGTTGGTGAGACAGGTGATATTTGGCTGTGGGCAGATTTTGAAAATAAAACAAACCCTGGGAGCTACACGACAGAACTATATATATCTAGCACGTTTGGGGGGTAGATATGAAAAAAGATAGGATAATTATACCTATAATTGTTGTGGGTCTGTCTGTAACGATAGGGTTAGCTTATCTATTAAACAACAACCAGGAAGTAGAGCATACTGACCAAATTGAACCAGAACAACCGCCTCTACTTCCACCAGAAAATTTTGCAAAGAAAGAGTTAACTACACTATACAATCCTTTGGTTGTTGAGTATAACCCGATAACTGACGATTACAGACCAAGATACAATCTCACCGAGCAACAATTTAGAGACATTTTTGGAGATTTGCCAAAATTCCCCAAAGACCTTTTCGAGACAAGAAATCTATTCTTTAACGGTGTATTGAAGGACGTGGGTAGACTCAATGAGTCATATTGGAAACAACCAGAATTCTACGCAGGTTGGACAGACAAACTACTCTACAAGATGTATGTTAATTATTCAACCATGATGTGGACGCCATACGGCGTAGGTTGTTTTCCAGAGATTGTAGATTATGAAGTTTTGCCTGGGAGCGAGTTTACAGTTACAACCATCGTACATACCGATTTCGGTGTTGATAGTTACCAAGGTATGGTTCTTTACTACTACTTCCCGAAATATGCAAAAAATATGAAAGGAGAGAATGTTTTCGAGCAAAATGTTGAGAACGCAAAGAAGTACATTCATGTTGAGATTTTAGAACCCGACAACGACCCAACCTTCAAAGTCATAAAACAAAAGTTGGAAAGAGAAGGGAAATACGTAGGTGTCAGTGAAAATGAAAGATTTATACTGTTCCCTCCGACAAGATATATAATGGGTAATGGAACTGTAAAGGGATTTCCAAACGATTGGGCAAAGAAACTTGTAGTAAAAATTAAAGTGGATAAAGATTGCCCTAAGGACTTTTACATTGTGGCATTTGACTTCAGACCACCTTCTCAAACCGTAAATACAGAATTTTACTGGATATATAAAATGAGATACGTATGGCAATATCCAATGATAATAAAGAAATCATTTCCGTTTTTCCAGATTATTGTAACTGTAAGGTGAGCAAATGAAAAAAACAGTTTTAGTCATATTGTTGTTGTTTGCGGCATCATTTATACAGCAAGGACAGTCCGTAGTAAATGACCCACATAGGCCAAGATATGCCTTCAGTGAAGAGGTTTTTAAATATTTACCGCCCATGCCAAAGGATTTCTATGAGATAAAAAGATTATACGCTACCCAAAACCTGAAAGATTATGATAGATTAACCCCAGAATACTATCTACAACCAGAATTTTATCCTGGGTGGTTTGATATAGCCAATAAAACATATTGTCGAGACCCAAGAATACATGGAAAATTCGGCGCATCATTTTATCCAAGTAATGCAGATATAACAATTGAGCAGGGTATGGAATTTACTCTAACAACGTTACTCTACACTTCCCCAGGAGTAGAATCTTATCAAGGCACAGTTATAGAGCTGGAATACAACAGAAGCATAATTTCAGTCAGTATACTTGAACCCAATAGGACAAAAGTCCCCAATTATAATGGAGATAAGTTTTTCCTATTGCTTGAACCGACATACCCGTACTTTAGTCCAAATTGGGCCAAAAAGTTTAAAATAAGGATAGTTGCCTTAAAAGAAGGCCATACAGAATTGGTAATAAGGAATGCAAAACCACCTGAGGAGATAGATGAATACTACAGAGATTTGTATGGGTACAATTACACATCCAGCGGGACATTCTTTGGTATGATACTTCCAGCATTTAAGGCGAATATAGTTGTTACGGCAAAATCCGGCGGGAATAGTTTTCAATTTAAAGTACTCCAGAGAAAATTTACTATGGAGATTATAGCAATTGTAATTTCTGTTGCAGCCCTTGTCACGGTTATAGCAGCAAAATTAAAAAATAAAAAATCTTCCAATAGAGAAGATTATAGAGGTTTTGTCTGAACGATAGAGTTAAAAATTAAAAAAGATTTAGATATGATGATGGAGAGACAAGACAAGAAAAAAATTTTTGGAGAGAAATATGCCAAAATTTAAATTTGCTCTGGTAAAAGAGGAGGATTACCGAGAAGGTGTAAAGCGTAAAATGAAGGAATTTGTAGAAGAGAGATGGTTGCAGGGTAAAAAAACAACCCTGCAAGATATTCAAAATGTTTTTCAAAAGCCACCCTACAATTTATCCGAACCAACAGTTAGGAAATATCTGAAAGAGCTTGTTAAGAACAGAAAACTGTCAACATATTATAAGAATGGGCGGCGGTATTATGCACCTCCCAAAATATCATCGTCTATAAAATTCGGTGCCGCCGTCGCTATCGTAATTATAATTACTGGGCTCATTCTTGATATGTCTCTTCCAAGAGAATACATCTCAAAATACGTCTATCTTTATAATCCAGAGTTAGACCAGAACCAGACGGTGCAAACTCCATCAATGTTGCCGATTGTTATACATCTTCTGATTCTTACAACGGTTTTCACAGTTTTTGCGTACTGGGTGGAAAAGAAGAAATAGCAGGAAAACAATACCTTTTTGCCTGCCATGATTCTGCGAAAGCGGATGGAAGGCGGGTAGGAGGATATAGATGGAGGTATATCTAACCATATATGAGAAAATTTTTGAAAAATATAAAGAAGAGGCTAGAAAAGAAGCCGAAGAGACATATGATGAAGAGATAATGAAACTTGAGAAACCTCTAGAATTCAATACCAGATTTGACATTGACGAAATATACTACGAAGGAGGCATGTTAAAATGTTCTGGTATGCTACGGTATAATAAAGAGGAATTAGCATATCTTCATATAGAAATAGAAATGTCTCTCGAAATCTTTGAAGAAATATTAAAAGACTACATAAGTAGATTAAATAGAATAAAAACAATCCTAGAAGCAACCAAAAAACTCTGATGTACGAATCGTATACCACTCCTTCGTAATCCTTATTTTATATCTTATGGCACAGCATACGAACCGTATCCAAACAAAAAGTATATATATGGCTTGATATACCCTCTTGCGAGAGAGGGGTGCGGTGCATCCCTCTAAAGCAAGCGAGGTGAAAGGGAATGGAAGCGAAAGGTGTGTTGTTACTAACCCTTGTGGTGGGGCTAGTGATTGGCTTCGCCGGTGGATACTACTATATGCAGGAAAAAGTGGACGAGGCATACCAGAGCGGGTACATAGCAGGTCAGAGTGTTGCCCCCTCGTATGAAACACCAGCATCTCTCAGTATACAATTTGAAACAGGGTCATTCGACCACAGCTCAACAGTTGCATCCGACGGTAGCGTCTCTGCAGATACAGATGTAACAGATACATTGACTATAGAGAATACTGATGAGAGCAAGACTGCAAGCGACGTAAAAATACTGCTTTACAACCCAGTAACTGGTAAGGAAGGTCTTCACGACAACCTTGAGACCGATGCAACCGAAGTTACAATAACAATAGGCGGCGTTACATACTCTCTGTATCACAATGGAGAGTACGTTACCGATGGCGTTCCAATAGGCGATTTGCCAGCTGGTTCAAGTGTAACTGCAACGATAACGTTTACGCTTGAGAAAGCAGTGGCAGGAACATTCCAAGATGGACAGACATACACATGTTATCTGTATGTCTACCAGCCAAATGCCAACTACGCTGATGTGGTGCCATTCACAGTGACCACATAAGGAGGACAGAGAACTCTGGGGGTTTAAACCCCCCACCCTTTAATATTTAGGAGGTATGCGATGAGGCGTATAGGGATTATACTCGGTATATTGGCATTATCACTTTTGCCAGTTATTGCCAGTTCGAATACGGTATGGCTAACATACAGAGATACTGTTGACGTTACATCTGGAACTGCGGATATATCTGCAACGTTCTGGCATAATCAGACAACAACCCAGACCTATAGGAATGTGACATTACCATGCCAGGTAGGGCAGCTTGACAGTACAGCTACAAAGTTTGCAATTAAAGCAAATGGTGGCGATATAACTTATGATTTATCAGTAAATGGTCATGTTATAAAGAGCGGGCAAACAGTAACTAGTGGCAATTGGGACAATACAACACTTGCTGATATGGGAGTGTCAAGCAGCGACACATATCTGAATTTCACCTTCAGTGTATCAGCAGATACAAACATTATCAAAATAGTTGTATGTGGTAACGATGTAGAACTAACAAGTGACTGGATTTCAGACAATATTGTTGTAAAGGAGAAAGACATCACAGAGCCTGAAGTCGGCACAAGTTCAACATCTTCATTCTGGACAGTAAACGACTCCATAACTGTGTTCAACAATCTTGGATATGCATTATCCGATGTAAATCTTGCACTGACTTATCCTTCTCACAAGATAACAGCGCCATCAAGCAATATAATCATATCTTCGATACCAGACGGCTCATCCGGAGTAGCATATGTACAGTATCAAAAATATGCTCCATATGTCTACAAAGTAAAGGATGAATCAAGTGGTAACACGCACAAAGTGATAGTTTATATCAAAACAAGAGAACTCCTCACAAACTGTGTTGACTGGACAATCGACCCAAAGGATGACGTTTACAACGGCGCATTTGATGACCTTGACACATCTACATTGACGGTAAAATACAACAACGTTGAAAAAGAATTTACAGTGAATGATGATGGAACAATCACAATCGAAGACTTTACGGTGAGAGGGCAGTATTCATCAAACAAATTTGTCTTTACGTGGACAACCCCGTCAGCCGGAGAGGCAGTTACAACAGAAGTGCCGTGGTATGAGCAGACATACTTTGGAATACAGATTTGGATGTTAATCGCTGTAGCAGTACTTCTGGCGCTGGTTGTAATTGCGGCGACAAAACAGTAGAGCCTCCCCTCTCTCTCCATATTTAGAGGTGATGCAGCGATGGACAAAAGGATAGCTGTGGTTGGAATACTTCTTGTGGCTGTTTTAGGGTTAATTATATCACCATATGTTAAGCTGTTTGGGGAGGACTACGGGACAGGCTTGAATATAAATACTGAAACGAAAAAATTTGAAATTAAAGGTCATTACAATGTTAATGGTAAGAAGATATTTTATACAGACCCTGAATGGGAGCAGCTTGATAGCGATGTATATATAACATCCTGGATGCCAAACGAAAACAGTATGAAAATTATAACGACGGCCAAATTCTACCTGGCAGGCCACAGTGGTGGAGTTGAGCCGTTTTTATTCCCTGACATCTTCTTTGGGCAGTATGCATGGATGGTTGAGTATATTGATACAAGCAATCACCATCATTTGATAATAGATGGAAGAAACAATTGGATTGATACTAATTATGTATCTGTTGTACAGGGAGAGGTTATGGGAAACATCCCTGGGAAAAACTACGACACCCAGGGCGGATGGGTTAGTGGGAATGTCTTCGGTGATAATACATGGTTTTATATTCCAGCTGCTGGTGGATGGAGATGGGAACATCTGCAAACGCCATCTTTATCCTTTGTTATAAAAGGAAACAAAGTCGGTGCAATAAGAGTGTATTGTCTTCTTGAATATGCAGAAATGAGAGGCAATCCGTTTCTTGGCGGTAGAGCACATGCTGGAGAACTATTAGCATCAGAAGACTGGGCATACCTCGCATCAGGAATTGGTAAAGTTGATGTTCTTGGAACAAATTCAGTAAGACGGGAGGGAACAACAAGAACAATACCTACAAACAGGGTAGTTCCACTCTATGTATTTGAAGAAGGTTCAACAGTTGTATTTTCTGTGGATACAGGTTATGCTGGTGCAGCATCAGGACAGAAGGGATGGAGACTTGCAGTTTACAAGTCAGACCAAACACAGCCACTTGCAGTATGGTGGTTGGATGATGATTTGAGGAATTACCATATTGAATGGACAATTCCTAAAGGAACATGGACGCCAGGCGGGGACAATGAGATGATGGTAGTTTTAACCAACACGGTTATTGACCAGGCAGAAAAAACCTTCTTTGTTGTAGATAACATCAGCAAGATACCTGGAAAACCACAGATTATCATGGATAAAACGCAGTACAATGAAGGCGATACAGTTCATGTGATACTGAGGGCAGAGGCAAATCCAGATGGAACTGGAGAAGTTTCAGAATTTCGTGTTCAGGTTAAATGGGATTCGCCAGACAGCACATCGTATATTCTGAATAAACGTTTGCCAGCATACCATATAGAAGGTCTAACATACGGAACATCATTTGAGTTTACTGTTGATAGACCAAATAGATATTTCTACATACTCGTCTGGGCGCTGGATAGAGAAGGCAGAGCAAATGATAATATGGCCAGTGGATATGTAAAGCAAGTTTATGGTAATTACAAGGTAACATTTCATGTAGTAGACATAAATGGTAAGCCAGTAGAGGGAGCGAAGGTTGAGGTTAAAGGAGTTGCATCAAGAGATACGGATTCAAACGGTAATGCAACGTTTTACCTTGAGAGAAAGCAATACGAGTATACAGTTTCAAAGGAGGGATATAAGGATTTCTCTTCAACATTCACAGCGAGTGCCAATATGGTCATAGATGTAACTCTACAACCAGCATGGAGTGTGGTGTCGTTACTGGTTGGTTCGATAGGTGCAGCAGCTGGCGTGGGTGGAATAGTTTATTATTATAAAAAGAAGAAAGGAGGGGTACGATGATAGAGAAAATAGTAGCGTTATTGGTTCTTATCCTCGGTTATTATCTGCTGATTACGAAATACTGGTGGCTGGTGGCAGGCAATCTGGCAGTTAATCCAATGCTGGCAATCTTCATATTTATGCTCCCGCTCGTAATCTCGTTTGGTATATCCATGATATTTGGGAGGTGAGAAGATGTTGATACAGATGGTGTTGTTGTTTGTGGTAATCGGGATGCTTGCAAATGCGATACTTCACTTTACAACAAAGAAGGGGAACTTCTGGTTGATGCTGTTAATCGGTGCATGTGTGGGATGGCTTGCTGGAATGATGTGGATTTTATTTTCAGGTTTATCGGTAACGCCTGTGGATATAGTTGCGACAGTAATAGCATCTATCATCCCATCTTTAATACTGATATATGGGCTGCCACTACCTCTTACAAAAAAGTGGCATATGCCGACAGCGATAGCCACAATTCTGATGGTTGTATTTCTCATTTCATCGATTTACATATCTTTACCACAGTCATACCCCTCGGTTGCAAATACACAGCCTCTAACACAGTGTGCAAGCGGTGTTGATGTTGTGAGAACATTGAAGATTGATAGAAACAACATAGACGATTTTACCGTTCAGCAATCCGCAGATAAGATTGGTATCACATTTACGGGAGTGAATATACAATCCCTTTCAACGGATGCAAAGGAAGGACAGTATCTCAAGTTCAGAATTTCATTTTCAGTAAGTAAATCAAATTGGGTAAAACCTTTCATAACATTTGGTATATTCAAGGATAACGATAACGACGGAAGAATATCCGATGGAGATGAACTGTGGGAGGCGACGAACTACAAGGTTATTACAAATTCTGGGTGCTGGAGAGCAAACCTTTACTATGAAAATGGTCAGCCAAAATACGAGGTGTTTGGTAGTGATGAGGGATTGCTACCAATCTTTCATGCATCACAAATATCCGTATGGAAAGATGATACACAATATACATTTGCGAACACTCAAGAGGGATATAAACCTCCTCAGGATATGCTGTCATGGGACGGCAACACCTTAAAAGAAAATGTTCTGGCTTACGCCTCTATTCCAGCAGGTCAAACATCATACATAGAAGGTAAAATATACTGTCCACCACAATCGAAAGGGCATTATTACATCGTTGTCAGAGCTTATGATGCAAGATTTACAAATCCTTACAATCCTTCTCAACCACTTGCTGAAAAGATAATACCGTTTACGATTTCAGAAGCGCCCAAACCATCGGTTGACATAAATGTTGTGATGTTTGTCGCATCGTTAGCCATCCCCACTGCAATCACCGCAATATTGATTAAGAGATGGTGGTAAAAATGAATTTAAAAGGCAAAATTACAGAAACACTGAAGCAGTATGAAATATCAAGATGTATACTGCTAATATCAGGAGTTATTCTGTACTATCTTCACCACCTCTACAATGTGATAAACATTCCTGTTATCAATTTCCTTTTCGGAAACATCTCTTTCTATATGGTTTCTCCAATCATCCCAATATTGATTGCTATTGGGTACGCCATTGCATATTTCATAGATAATGATAAACCTCTGCTATTGGCGCTGACAATCTTCGATGCATTCTCATTTCCGTATGGGACAATATTTGCTGTTATTCTTGTGTTTGTGATAATATATTATACAAATTTCAAACTCAGCAGGGTGCAGATGATGGCGATGATTATACCACTGATTATCGCTTTTCCCTTCGCATACTACGTATCCACTCCATCTTCTCCATCATACTCTTCTCCATCTGTGATGTCGCTCTGTGAAAATGGTGGGCGTGCAGAGTACATAATACAGATGGAAGACTTTCCTTCACCGCAGTCGGTAGAAGTGCAGTCTGTTGTAATACAGGAAATACAAACTCTTGGAGGAAATGTTATTGATACTGCAATAAATCCAGTGAACGTTATACTGGCAGATATAGATTCTTCAAAGTTACCAGAACTCATGAGCCATAAATATGTTAAAGCCATATATCCAAATGAAAAAATAGTAAGAGTTTTCGATACAACTCACACACTAAACGATGTTAAAACTCTCCTTCAAACCAGCACATTGCGTGCAAACGGCACTGGTGTTGTTATCGCTATAGTTGATACCGGCATAAACGAGAAAATACCACAGCTTATGAGGGGAAACAGGAGCGTTGTTATTGATAAATATGAAATGTATGGCGATTATGTTGCATCTCACGGAACTGAGGTTGCATGCTGTATAGCATCTCAAGACCCAGAGTATCCTGGTGTTGCAAGAGGCGTTGATTTACTCGACGTCGAAGTCTTCCAGGAGGGTGGCATCGCCGATATATGGAGCATAATAAAAGGATGGAACTGGGTTGCAAACTGGAAAATAGCTCACGACAGGTATGTTATTTGTTCAAATTCTTTTGGCTGTCCACCTACATCACCTTCATGCGAACTTCTGAGGAATGCACTTGACAATATGGTTCTGAAGTATGGAATACCCATGGTCGTCGCCGCCGGCAACACGGGAGCACAGGTAATGTGTCCAGGAGACGCTAAATATGCATTTACAGTTGGAGCTGTTGACAAAATGAATTACATAGCATCTTTCTCATCATATGGGAGAGAGGTTGATGTTGTTGCCTATGGGGTGAATATAAACACGTTTGACGAGACGGGTAATCTTGTGACAGTATCAGGAACATCATTCTCCACCCCAATTGTTGCAGGGTGCTTTGCTATAGTTGCAGAGAAAGAAAAACTACCACCTTTGGCAATGTATGACTTATTCAGAACCACAGCAAAAGACTTGGGTACACCAGGATTTGATAATCAATATGGATACGGTCTTGTCGATGTCGTGGCTGCATATTCTTCGGCAACGAATCAGCATATACAAACGACAAATATCGAGAAAACCATAACAATAGCGTTTATACCTTCAACGATGTGTTTGGCAATTGTTTCAATACGTAGATGGAGGATGGGAGTTTGAAGTACCAATGGTTGCCAATCATCGTGGTGGTTTGTGCGATTGCATTCGGGTTGTTACAACCAGTATTCACTCAATCTCTTGATATTTCATGGTCTCCATCATGGAGACCAAAGGTGGGGGAAACCATAACGGCAACATTCACGTGGCATGTAGGGTTTAATGGTCATACACCCCCTTCCAATCTGAAGAACAAATTTTACATAAAAGACCCAAAAGGTAACATCAAAGCTTCAAAGGAATTATCTCCAACTGAATCCGGCTCAACATCCTTATCCGTAAAGACAGACTATGCTGGTTACTGGGTCGCAGAGATGCATATTTACTATTATTCAAATGGGTGGAGGGAATCCACATGGTCAAAAAAGAAATACGTTAATACGAAAATCCATGTTGAAACCACGCCATCTGGTGCTAAAGTATCCTTAACTGACCTTGGTGCAAGCGGAACATCACCATGCACCTTGCCTGCAAGACCTGGTTACCACTGGGTATCAATAACAAAATCAGGATATAAGCACTGGTGTAAAAAGGTATACATCTCACCTAAAGGGGATACATCTCTTAGCGTTACACTGGAGAAAAAGCCAACGCCGAAGTATTATGATTTGACAGTTAAAACCACACCGTCTGGAGCAAAGGTATACCTTTCTGGTGTTGAGGGATACAAAGTTTCTCCATGCACATTCAATCACTTAATATCAGGGTGGTACACCGTTATTGTTAGGAAGACGGGTTACGAAGAAGCAAGGCAGCACGTATTTCTGGACAGAGACAAAACAATTACTGTAACCCTAGAACCAAAGACATACACTTTAACTGTAAAGACAGACCCACCCTATGCGAATGTCACCATCGTAGAACTTGGGATAACAAAGAACTCAGGAACGAGAGGTGCTACCTTTGAGCTGAACTATGGAACATATACCATCAGGGTTGAAAAAGAAGGGTATAACAATGCAGAAAAAGTGATAAACCTTGATAAAGACAAAACTATAACGGTGACACTGTATGAGAACAAACCCATAGTAGAGATAACTCCTCAGATATCTGTCGTTGCAACTCTATCGTTGCTTGCCGCCGCCTTCCTCTTATGGAGGTGTTTATAATGGAAAGAAGAGGTTGGAGAATATTGACGGTGGTGTTTGCCGTAACTGGTATACTGATGCTTGTGGCAGCATACATTCCAATCGCTCCCATGGATACGTATACTTTTTATGGGGATAAGGCAGATGGGTATATACGATTTGGTAATCCTCAGCCATCAGGTTATACAATCCTGACCGTGGCGAATGGAACAACATCCTTTTTATACTTTGATACGAGTTCAATACCCGATAGTGCAACGATAACATCCGCAATGCTGATGCTAAAAGTCAAGATGGTGTCATCCCCTCCCGTACCGATGTTTTTTTGTGCAGATTCACATGGAACATACCCCCATAAACCGTATATCGCTGGAGATGATGCATTCGACAAATATGACTTACGTACAGTGTCTGCTTTTACCGATATAAATGAAGGTAAATGGGATGCCATTCCTATACCAACAAAAATGATTAACAAGAAAGGCTGGACAAAACTTGCTCTGTTTACC
>Ga0190316_1000413_pt1 | contig 12587 bp, 10 predicted proteins | sample 48701112_MG_FD_161663 | JGI IMG/M metagenome (GOLD analysis project Ga0190316, IMG submission 161663) | Hydrothermal vent sediment bacterial communities from Southern Trench, Guaymas Basin, Mexico - 4870-11-1-2_MG | ecosystem: Environmental > Aquatic > Marine > Hydrothermal vents > Sediment ... | reverse complement strand
TTCGAGATCGATGAATGGTCTGATTTCTTTCAGATTCATTCCAACTGTCTTTCTCGACGAGAGGAAGGTTATCTCAACATTCGGATGATCCTTCAGTATCCTTATCAGTTCCATCCCCGTGTATCCGGTGGCACCGGCTACACCGACTCTGACCCTTTTCAAAGTTTCACCTCTTTTTCGTTATTTCGCGAGCCACCATTTTGTAAGCGTCCCTGAAGGGTATTCCCTTTTTCACGAGTTCGTAAACTCTTTCCGTTGCCAAGACCTCATCGTCCAAACTTTCCCTGCATCTTTTCTCGTTCACCCTCAGATTTTCAAATATTATTCCCATTATTTTGATCGAAGATTTGACCAAATCGAAGGATTCAAAAATCACCTTCTTCGTTGTCTGGAAATCTCTGTGATAACCGGATATGAGATTCGATCCTACCTCCGATATGAAGAGCATATTTGAAACGATCCTGTGGTGGTATCCTCTCATGATTTCAAGTGGATCTGGGTTTTTTTTCTGAGGCATTATTGAACTGCCGGTGCATACACTATCGGACAGTTCCACATAACCGACTTCAGGTAGGGAGAAGAATATGAGATCGCTGGCTACCTTGTTCAAATCCAAAGTTATGTGCGAGAGAAGTTGCAATATCAGAAGTTCGAATTTTATCCTACTGTTCTGCGCGTAGATTGGATTTTCCTGGATTTCCGAAAAATTCAATTTCTCAGCGGTGTATCTCCTGTCCAGATCCAGCGGTATTCCGTATCCAGCCCCCGTTCCAAGTGGTGATCTATCCAGAATGTTGTGAACGAAATCGAGAAATTTCAAATCATCCTTCAGAGAATCCAAAAAGGCGTGAGTCCACGTTTTAAAATCTGTCGGCATGGCTTTTCTCGTGTGAGTGTATCCGGCGAACCTTGTCTCACCGTAAAGAGAGGAAAACTTTTCAATTCTGTTCATCAATTCTTCGATCTCGCTCTTCACATTCATGAGCTCATCCTTCTGATACATACGCAAGACTGTCAAAACTTGATCATTCCTGGATCTTCCAGTATGTATCTTCTTTCCAAGATCACCCAGTTTTTCTGTGAGAAAGTTCTCTATGGCTGTGTGGCAATCTTCCTCATCGTCTCTTATCTTGAATTTTCCCAATTCAACGAGTTTCTTCAACTCTTTAAGGGTTTCAACTAATTTTGCAACCTCATCTTTGCTCAGGATGCCAATCCTTTCGAGCATCTTTGCATGTGCCATGGATGCGATTATATCGTATCTGATTATCCTCATGTCGATTTCGGGGTCATCACCGGTTGTAAACTTTTCCACCTCTTCGTTCAACTCGTAGCCTTTATCCCACAACTTTCTCATTCAATCTTCGCTCCTGTAAAGTTCCTTCCTCCAATCGTAAGGATTCCTCTTTCTCAAAACCAAGTTATGAGCCTTCAACCTTATGGAGTGTATATTTATGAATCCCCTCGAATCCAGCGAATTGAATCCACCCTCAACATCCATACTGGATAATTCCCTGTCGTAAAGAGAAGTGGGAGATTCCCTTCCTATCGGTACGACGTTCCCTTTGTATATCGACAGAACAACCCTTCCATCTATCTTTTCCTGAGCCTTCTTGAAAGCGGCCAATATGAAATCCATCTCGGGTGAGAACCAGAATCCGTTGTATATCAACTCTGAAAATTTCGGCGCGAGCATATCCCTGAGATGCATAACTTCCTTGTCCATCGCTATACCCTCTATATCTCTGTGTGCTATCCAGAGTATCGTTGCGCCAGGTGTTTCATAAACCCCACGCGATTTTATTCCTATGAATCTGTTCTCCACCATGTCGACCCTTCCAACCCCATTTCTCATCCCCACCTCGTTGAGATAGATGAACAATTCGAGTGGATCGGTTATTTCAACACCTTCCTTTTCGTTGACAACCTTTATCGGTCTTCCATCCTTGAAGTGGATCTCTATTATCGTTTCCTCATCCGGTGCATCCTTCGGAGAAACGGTCATGCTGAATATACTCTCATCGGGTCTGTACATCGGATCCTCAAGCAATCCGGCTTCATGCGATATGTGCATCAGATTCTCATCCTCACTGTATGGCTTCTCCACGGTGGCTTTAACTGGTATTCCTTTCCTCTTGGCATACTCGAGAAGATCAGTTCTACCTTCGAATTGAGATAGAAATTCTGGATCCTTCCACGGTGATATCACCTTCAAATCCGGATTCAAAGCGGCATAAGTCAGCTCAAATCTCACCTGGTCATTCCCCTTCCCCGTCGCACCGTGTGCAACGTATTGCGCCCCTTCTTTCTCCGCGATTTCAACCTGCCTCTTGGCTAAGAGAGGACGTGCGAGTGATGTTCCAAGAAGATATCTCCCCTCGTATATGGCATTCCCCATGAGAGCGGTGAAGATGAAATCCGTTACGAATTCTCGCCTCAGATCCTCAACGTAGACTTTTGTTGCCCCACTTTTCAGGGCTTTTTCCCTTATCTCATCGAAATTTTCTCTCTGTCCAATATTTCCAACGAAGGCTATGACATCGTATCCTTTGTCCACGAGCCAACTCAGTATGACCGAGGTATCCAATCCACCACTGTAAGCAAGAACCACCTTTTCCTTTGCCATTTGGATCACCACCGTGAGAAATTTTTCATATTATACAACGTTCGAGTGAAACTTGTTCCCACAAGATGAGATTGAGCATCGATGGTTGTATTGATTCAGTGATTCGAGTATCACCATCCAATCGCTTCAATTTCATGAAATTTGAAAATGGTGTTATACTATAAAAGCAATGATCTTTTATTTTTTTACAATCTTGTGATGAATTTAACAAAAAATAAGAAATAGGGAGGTGCATGATGATGAAAAAAGAGATAGTCGTCATCGGTGGGGGTCCCGCTGGCCTCATATCTGCTGCAACCGCGAAGAAAAATTTTCCAGATAAGGATGTTTTGATCATCAAAAAAGAAAAGGTTGGGCTGGTTCCCTGCGGGATTCCCTACATTTTCAGCACAATTGGATCTGTCGATGGAGACATAATGAGTACCGCCGGAGTTGAAAAGCTCGGGGTTGAGTTCTTGGTGGATGAGGTTGTGGATGTATCCTTCGAGGAGAAAAAGCTCAGAACGAAAGCCGGTGAGGAGATTGAATACGAGAAATTGATCTTAGCGGTTGGATCAACCCCGATAATTCCAAAGATACCGGGACACGACCTCGAAGGTGTTTACACTGTGTCGAAGTACAAAGATTATCTGGAAAAACTACTCGAAGCGGTCAAATCTGCCAACAGGATTTTGATAATCGGTGGGGGGTTCATAGGTGTTGAAGTCAGCGATGAGATAAACAAGCTTGGAAAGGATGTGACGATAGTCGAGATGCTTGAAAATCTTCTCCCCAACGCATTCGATGATGATATGGGAGGAATACTGGAGGAAAACATGAAAAACAAAGGAATAAAGGTTTTCACGAAGACGAAAGTTGAGAAGATACTCGGTGATGGAAAGGTGAGAGCTGTGAAACTATCGAATGGGGAAGAATTGGAAACGGATCTCATTATATTCTCGGTTGGATACAGACCAAACACTGGGTGGTTGAAGGACAAGGGAATAAGGTTGATGGAGAATGGGAGCATATGGGTTGATGAATACATGAGAACTTCAGTCAAGGACGTATTCGCGGTTGGTGATTGTGCTGCACACAGAAGCTTTTTCACCAGAAAACCCAGTGGTTTGATGTTGGCATCCACCGCGACTTTCGATGCGAGAATAGCTGGTGCAAACCTGTATGGTTTGAAGGTGATAAGGATGAACAAAGGAAATCTCGCGGTGTATTCCACATCAGTCGAGGGACTGACACTCGGTAGAGCGGGATTAAACGAGAAAATGGCGAAGGAGGAAGGTTTTGAGTATGTTATTGGAAAAGCTCAGGGTTTGGATAGACATCCTGGAAAGATACCGGATGCAACGAAGATCACCGTCAAACTCCTGTTTTCCAAAGCCAGCGGTATTCTCCTTGGTGGACAGATAGCAGGTGGTAAGGGTGTGGGTGAGATGATAAACATAGTTGCGCTCGCGATGCAGATGGGAGCTACAGCCAACGACATGTACACCATGCAGATAGGTACACATCCTCTTCTCACAAGTGCACCGACAACTTATCCATTGTTGCTCGCAGCTGAGGATGCGATGAGAAAAATGTGAAACTTGGGGATCGCCCCCAGCGATCCCCTTTCTAATGGGATGTTACCGAAGGAATTCGGTGAAACCATAAGAATTCTGTATGGAAGGTTGAAGCACAGGAAGGATGTATTGTGGGCTTTTACAGGGAGTGTTGGTTTTGCACTTCAAGGACTCGATCTCATCCCGAAAGATATAGACATCCAGACTGACAGGGTGGGAGCTTTCGAAATCGAGAGAATATTTTCAGATTTCGTAGTGGAGAAGGTCAGATTCAGAGTGAGTGAAATCATGAAATCCTATTTTGGGGTGCTTTCCATAAATAAAATCAAGGTGGAGATAATGGGGAATATACAGAAGAAAGTTGGGGATCGATGGGAAGAGCCGGTGGACATCGCGAAATATTTGAAATTCGTGGAATTCGAAGATATGTATTTGCCCGTGTTGGATTTGAAATACGAGATGGAAGCGTATAGAAAACTTGGAAGATTTGAAAAGGCAAAAATGTTGGAGGAATATCTGAAAAGAAGCGATTGATCCCACCTTCCTGGTTGAGCCTTTAAAATCTCTGGTATGTGTTATGATTTAGAAGAAATTCACGGAGAGGGAATCAAGGAGAATGAGGAATGTTGAATGCTTTTAAGGTTGTTAGAGATCCGATTCATATGGAAATACCGATTTATCCACTCGAAGTCCTGTTCATGGACACGAGTGTGGTTCAAAGACTGAGGAAACTGTCCCAACTTGTTGGTGCCGAATGGGTCTATCCGGGTGCAACGCACACCCGATTCAGTCATTCCATAGGAACCATGCATGTGGCGGGAATGTATGCGAAGAGATTGTTTGAGAATGATTCAGCCAAGATAAGACTCATTAGATTGGCGGCACTTTTACATGACGTTGCTCACGGTCCTTTCTCCCATCAATTCGATGACACCATCTACAGAAAGATGGGCTTGAAAAAGGGACACGATGATTACAGGGAGAAATTGATATTGAGTACCCTTCCAAGTGAAGTGGTGGAAAGGTTCTTGGATATTTCTGATCCTAAGTTCAGAAGGTCAGTTGTGGAAGATTTTGAACAAACCATGGGAAAATTTGAAAATCCCGAAAGAGATTTTGAAAACCTGGTTCGAAAAATTCTGGAAATTTTCAGAGGGGAAGAGGAAGGAAGTATCGAATTCAACATTGTTCAAGGTCCATTGGGTGCGGATAGGCTGGATTTCGTTCTGAGAGATTCGTATCACAGTGGGGTGAGGAATTATTCCACCGTGGCGTTGGATAGGATAGTGAGGAACTCCTATGTGAAGAGGATCAACGGCAAGGAGATTCTATGTTACGATATCAAAGTGATGGATGATGTTTATTCGTTTCTGTTCGGCAGATTCATGATGTACAAAAATGTCTATTTCCACAAGACATCCAGAGCTGTTGATCTGATGATACAGGAACTTCTGAACCTTGCGGATGAAATATTGAACCTGCAATCCATGGTTGAAGACCCAAGGAAATTTTTGAAACTGACGGATGATTACATATTCACGATGATGAAAGAGATGGTGGAGAGGGAAGGAGAAAGCGATCCAAGGTTGAGGAGGGTCAAAGAACTGCTCCGCAGGATAGATAGGAGAGATCTGTGGAAAATGATCGCGGAGTATCCACTCTCAACCAAGGGTGTCGATCCTGGCATTTTCGCTGAAAGTGTTGGTGAGAAGATAACTTCAGAGATAAAAAGTAGGCTGATTGAATTGCTGGAAAGTGGGAAATATGACGAGGATGATGAAGACATTTTGAGAGATATTGTGGGAAATTTCAATGATTACTTCAGAATCGACACTCCTTACAGGCTCACCCTCTTTCATCCCGTTGAGTTCGACACAACGAAGGTATTTTTGTATGATTCAAAGAAGGATAGAATCATGAGTTTTTCGGATTTCGAGAGAAAATATCCCTTTTTAACAACTCCAACCCTTCTACAGATAGTCAGAATATACGCTACAAGGGATATAAGAGAGATTCTGAGAAAATATTCTTTGATACCGGAAGATAACATGAACATAACCACAAGGTGGTGATCCGCAACGCTCAAGAGTAGAAGATCGAGAAAAATCATCCTCGCCCTGATCGATTTGTCGCTCATACTGTTTTCCGGTGTTTTTTCACTCTTCATAAGGTTTGGATTTGATTTCTCAAAGATCGCTAATTTTTTCCCATCTGTTCTCATCGAAGTTTTCATAATCAGTCTGATGTGTGCCATCAATGGGATGTACAACGTTGTATGGTCTTACGCTGGTTTCAAGGATCTTATGATCGTGTTCAGAGCCACTCTGAGTGGATACGTTGTATCGATCTTGTTTTTCTTCCTTCTTAGGGATATGACACTGCCCCGTTCTGTCGGTATATTGACATTCTTAGGCAGTTTGGTTCTGATATCAGGTAGCAGGATCTTCCTTTCATGGTGGAGAACGAGAAGAAGAATCAACGTGGGTGATTCCGGTAAAAGAATATTGATAATAGGTGCCAACGATGAGGGAATATCCATTATGGAGGAGATAGAGAGAAGGCCAGAGATAGGGAAAGTTGTTGGATTTTTGGACGATGTGGAAAAGAACATCGGTAGGAATATAAGGGGAAAGAAAGTTTTAGGATCATTCGAAGATGTGGAAAGAATATTGAATAAATTCAGAATTGATGAAGTGATAATTTCACTCCCAAATCACCCCTCTGCTGAGATAAGGAAAATCGTTGATAAGATCAAAGATCCATCTGTGAGCATAAAGATACTCCCCGGGATATACGAATTGACGGACAACCGATTGAAAATCAGTCAGTTGAGGGATTTGAGTATAGAGGATCTCGTGGGAAGACAGGCGGTCAGCGTGAACATGGAGGAGATAAGAAAGTTCATCGAAGGAAAGAAGATCTTAGTGACTGGTGCTGGGGGATCGATAGGATCGGAGATATGCCGACAGCTTGTGAGATTGAAACCGAAGGAATTGATCCTGCTCGGTAGGGGGGAGAACAGTATATATTCGATCTATGAGGAATTATCTGAAAATCACGTCATCGATGAAGAAACAAAATTGAGTAGGGTGATAGCGGATGTTTCGGATCAGAAAAGAATGAGAATGGTTTTCGAGAAATACGAACCGGATGTGGTTTTTCACGCTGCGGCACACAAACACGTCGATCTCATGGAGGAGAATCCCGTTGAAGCCTTCAAGGTCAACTCATTCGGGACGAAGGTGATGGCGGATCTGTCCATCGATTTCAACGTGGAAAGATTCGTGTTCATATCCACGGATAAGGCTGTCAAACCATCCTCAATCATGGGACTTTCGAAGAGGTTCGGTGAAATATACATAAGATCGGTGGGAAGAGACAGTGATACAAAATTTGGAATCGTTCGTTTCGGTAATGTCATAGGAAGCAGAGGTAGTGTTCTACTGAAATTCAAGAGGCAGATAGAAAAAGGTGGTCCGGTAACCATAACTGACCCAAGGATGAAGAGATTCTTCATGTCCATTCCAGAAGCTGTTGCTCTCGTCCTTCAGACTGTGGTGTTCGCGGAGAAAGGGGATCTATTCGTTCTCGATATGGGTGAATTGATTCCAATCGAGAAGATAGCAAGAGATATGATAATCCTCGCTGGATACGTTCCGGACAGGGATATAAAGATAGTTTACACTGGTATTAGGCCAGGTGAAAAGCTCACGGAGGAGTTGTTCCTTGAAGACGAGATTCCACAACCAACCTCCCATCCAAAAATAATGAGAGTGGAAGGAAATGAGATATATCCTGTAGAAGAGATAAGCAGAGTGATAGAGGTTCTTTTAGAACTGTCCTACAGGAATATGATCTGGGAGATACTGAAAATAACCGAGAAATACGTGCCAGACCACATGATAAACAAGGGGTGATTGGAATAAGATTCATCTTCGCATTCATTGCATCTTTTTTCATATCCTACTTCGGTAATTTTCTTCTCATTTTGATGTCTGATGGGAAGAAATTCATGGATCTTCCGAACAGAAGGAAGATTCACAACGGTAATATACCGCGAAGTGGAGGAATAGCGTTGTTCCTATCCATAATCATACCCACGATCATCGCAGGTGGCATTTCTCCTCTCATCTTCATCGCATCTTTCATGGTTTTCCTTCTCGGACTCGTGGATGATGCGATAAACTTGGATTTCAGGTCCAAATTCACCGTTCAATTCATCGCTGCAACTCTATGTGTCGTGGATGGATTGAAGATCGAGAAATTGGCAACATCATTCGGAAGCTTGGATCTTGGCTTCGCTGGGTTGGTTTTAACTTACCTGTGGATAATTGGGATGACAAACGCCATAAATCTCATAGATGGTTTGGATGGTTTAGCGATAAGCACCGTGCTGTTCTCCTCCGCATTTCTGAGTTTTACGCTCAACAATCCGTTGATACCTCTGGTGATCGTCGGTGCTTCCTTTGGGTTCTTGATACACAATTTCAATCCCGCGAAGATATTCATGGGGGATTCCGGAAGCATGTTTCTCGGTTTTTTCATGTCAATCGTGGTGCTGAAGTATTTCACCGATCTCGATGGGACATGGATAGTTGGAATGGGTGTTTTCATGGGTTACCCTGTCCTGGATACAACGTATGCCTTTTTCAGAAGGTTGCACGAGAGAAGAAATCCCTTCCTGCCTGACAGAAAGCATTTTCATCATCAACTGCTTGAGAAAGGGTTCTCACAGAAAGGGGTTCTCTTCAGGCTGATCCTTCTCTCCGTAATTTTCAACTTTCTCGGACTCTCCTTGAGGAGAGTCGATTCTGTTCTCCTCTTCCTGTATGTCTTCATATCCGGGATTTTCTACATCCATGTGAAAGGTCTCCCATTCAAGACCGAGCGAAGATTTTAAAGCTGTAAGGGCTACTTCCAACTGATCATCGGTGGGTTCTGCGGTGGTTAATTTTTGTAGCCATAGGCCCGGAAGAGCTATCGATCTTATGAATCTGTTGTCCAGATGTTTTGCCGTGAATCTCTGGAATTCGTAAGCTGACCCCGCTATGACTGGAATCAGAATGATCCTGCTCAACAGCCTTCCCCAGAAGTTCAACCTTCCAAATACACCGAGAAGTGCAAATATAACTATGGACACAACCACGGTGATCATCAGAAAGCTGGTTCCACATCTTGGATGCAAGGTGGGATATTTTCTCGCATTTTCGACTGTTAGATCCTCACCATTCTCGTAAGTGTAAACTGCTTTGTGTTCAGCTCCATGATATTGAAAAATCCTTTTGACATCCGGTATGAGACTTATTATCTTTATATACACAAGTAGAATGACCGCCCTTATGATACCTTCAACCAGTGAGAACAGAAAATCATTCTCTCTGGTGATTTTGAAGATGCTGGTCAGTAGTAGAGGAAGAATCGAGAATAACAAGATGGCGAGTCCAACCGCTAAGAAAAGGCTGAGGATGATGTCCTTTTTGCTCATCTCTCCCTCATCCGAAACCTCAGCGGAGAAGTTCAGAACCCTTATCCCAACGTTCAAAGAATCCCACAGCACCAAAATCCCACGGATGAAAGGGGTCTTCTTCCAGATACCGGTTGCGGTGAGTTTCGCAGGGTAATCCCGAACGACGATCTCACCATTTTTCTTTCTAACTGCCACGGATATCTTCTTCCCCTTCATCATGACTCCTTCTATCACAGCCTGTCCACCGACGTGCATCTTTTCATTTTCTCTCATTTACCTTTTTCACCTCTTCAACGATTTTTCTCGCGTTATCACCGGTCAGGATGATGGCGTAAAATCTGTAAGCCATCAAATCTTCCTGGGATTTCTTATCAAAAAAATATCTGTTCACTTTCTTCTTGAAAATTTCTTTCTCTCCATCCGTCATGTTGGATATCCTCTCCACGATTTCCATCAACCTTTTATCTTTCAAGCACGCATTCACTATTTCTCTCAGCTCTTCCTCGCCCATTCCTCTTTTCGCCCCTCTCCCTCCGGAAGATGATGAAACGGAAAAAGACTTTATACTTTTATACCATATTTTCTGATCTTGTAATATAGATTTCTCAAACTTATTCCAAGCCTTTTCGCTGCCCTTTCCCTGTGTCCCCCCACATCCTTGAGAACTTCCTCTATCATCCTCCTTTCAACTTCCATGATAACATCCTTCAACCTCGATTCCTTCGGCATCTCACCCATGAAGACACCGGCCTCATTTATGTTCATCAACGGAAGATGGTGTTTTTTTATCATCTTCTCATCGTGATCCATGTTTATCATGGCTCTCCCGATCGTGTTTTCGAGTTCCCTCACATTCCCAGGCCATTTGTACGTTTTTAAAATTCTCATGGCATCCGGTTCAATATCTTCCACTATCCTTCCAAATTCCTGATTCAACTTTTTTATTATTAGTCTGACCAAATCGTCGAAATCCTCCTTCCTTTCCCTCAGAGGGGGAAGGAATATCGGAACAACGTTCAATCTGTAGTATAAATCCGGTAAAAATTCACCATTCTCCATCATCTTCTCAAGATCCATGTTCGTGGCTGCTATTATTCTGACATCGATCTTTATTGGTTTGGTTCCCCCTATCCTGTATATTTCTCTGTCCTGTATGAATCTCAAAAATTTCGATTGTATCCCGAGTCCCATCTTTCCCACTTCATCGAGAAAGAGTGTTCCACCATTTGCCTCCTCTATCAAGCCTCTTTTACCACCACGTCTTGCTCCCGTGAACGCTCCTTCCTCGTAGCCGAAGAGTTCGGATTCCAGAATACTCTCAGGAAGAGCTGCACAATTAACACTGACGAAAGGTCCATTTGACCTATCGCTGGAGTTGTGAATGGCGTGTGCGAAAAGTTCTTTTCCCGTTCCGCTTTCTCCTCTCAGCAGAACCGTCGCTGGCGTCTTAGCAACTCTTTTTGCCTGCTCAAGTGCTATTCTCATCTTTCTGCTCTTTGCGACTATGTCATCGAATGTGTATTTTGCTTGAATTCTTCTCACAAGCCTTCTGGTTTCCTCAAGTTCACTTGCGAGTCTGATCATTTCGGATATGTCGTGTATTACCGCGACACTACCTCTGAAGATGCCGTTGACGAACAGCGGTGTGCAATTCACCAAAACTTCCCTTTTCATTGGGCCTACCTTCATCTTGACACCGTATATAGGTTTTCTCTCCTTCGCAACTTTCATGTGCACACTGTCACCTTCCGCTATGTCAACTGTCGCATATTTTCCTATGACTTCGGACGGAGAGAATCCCGTCAGTCTCGTATAAGCCTTGTTCACGAGGACAATTTTTCCTTCGGTATCTGCCACCGAGATCGCATCGTTCGTCGAATCTATTATCGCGGATAGAAGGGCATCTGTCTTACTCAGAACATCAACTTCCTTTTCTTTCCTGAATATCACCATGAACAAATCATCCTCTGGATTCAGAATTTCAACGTTGACCTCATCTGGTAAGTTGAAAACCTTTCTCAGATCCTTCACATCTATTTCCGAATCCAGAAGATTCTCCCATCCATCCTTCTCGCCGAATATATCCACCAATTTTCCACCCTTGATGATGAGAACAGTCATATTCCGATCTTCCCCTTCAAAAGATTCGAATCCATCTCCACAACGTGGATGAAAATCTCATCATCACTCTCACGTCTTCTTATGAGGAAATCTTCTCCATTCAGAATCAAAACCTCCGGTGGTTTGGGAAGGGAATTGTAATTACTCGACATCGAGAATCCGTAAGCTCCACAGTTCTTGACGAGTATCAAGCCACCAACTTTGGGTAGCTCAACTTCCAATTCCTTTCCAAGGAAATCACCGCTTTCACACAATGGCCCAACAACATCCGCCACCTCATGAATTCCGGTGCCATCGATGGTCGTTATCTCATGATGCGCATCGTAAAGTGCAGGTCTCAGCAAGAGATTCATACCACCATCCACCACGATGAATGTCTTTCGATTCTTCCTCTTGATTTCAACAACTCTGAGGAGAAGGTATCCGGCGTTTCCGACGATGAACCTCCCAAGTTCCAAAAGAAACTTTCCGGAAAATTCCTTCAAGATGGGAATAACCCTTTCCTTGTATTCGTCCAAATTCAGATGCTTCCCATCACCATAATCTATACCCCATCCACCACCGAGGTTGAAATATTCGAGATCGTATTTCATTAGCAAAGATATGATCTGTTCATAAGTTTCAACAAAAGGTTCAACTTCCGTTATCTGAGAACCTATGTGAACATGTATGCCGGATATGTAGTCCCCGAATTTTGACATGAAACGATCGAACTCCGATATGTCTATCCCAAACTTGTTTTCCTTCAACCCGGTTGAAATGTGCGGGTGCGTGTGCGCGTCCACATCTGGATTGACCCTAACTAAGAATTTTATAG
>Ga0190316_1000410_pt1 | contig 12643 bp, 4 predicted proteins | sample 48701112_MG_FD_161663 | JGI IMG/M metagenome (GOLD analysis project Ga0190316, IMG submission 161663) | Hydrothermal vent sediment bacterial communities from Southern Trench, Guaymas Basin, Mexico - 4870-11-1-2_MG | ecosystem: Environmental > Aquatic > Marine > Hydrothermal vents > Sediment ... | reverse complement strand
TGATTGGTTATCAGAAGATGACAATTCAGGGTGTCCAGGTAATTGCAGACCTGACTGTTACCCTTGAATTTCCTCTTCAGCAGACAGCGGTTGAGATTAAGAAAGGTGTCGTTAAGGTCGCAAAGAGGAAAATCATCAAGAAGGATGTTACAACCTCTGTGGCAATCATGGACGCAGAGCAGATGAATGCACTTCCAGTAAACACGGTTACGGGTGCAGTTGTTCAGTCTGCTGGTGTTGTTTCTGCTGGTGGTCTTCATGTTAGGGGTGGTAGGGCAACAGAGGTCGTGTATGTTGTTGATGGTATTGAGATGAGGGACCCTTATACTGGTGCATACGATTCTCACATTCCCCAGATAAGTGTTCAGGAAACAGCAGTATTTACAGGTGGATTTGGTGCAGAATATGGTAGTGCACAGTCAGGTGTTATCAACATAGTTACAAAGGAGGCACCTTCAAGGGTTACTGTTAATCTCACAGGTAGAACAAATGATGCATTGGGTTTTTCCGCTCTCCAGAAAATTCTGGATGCAAATGATGAGTGGGCATACAGATGGGAATATATAAAGGATACTACTGGTGCAATTGTGGATTCATTTCCTGCAGATTCTGTCCATGAAATCAGGCCTGAAAAGTACAAAAGATTTGACTGGTTTATTGGATTTCCCATAATCAAGAAAAAACTCGCAGTGGCTTTCTCTGGTGAGATAACAAAGTCAGATGGACATGTTATTAATTATAGTAAAGTTGACAGAAAAACCTTCAATGGAAAGGTTACCATTCATCCAACACCTAACATTAAGCTAACACTCCATGGTCTATATAATGTGGAATATCCCGGGTGGTATTTAGCGAACTGGAAGTTCAATCTGGACGGATTCCCAGAGGAGAAAGACTGGAGTTATGCATTTGGAATAAACTTCTCCCATGCGCTTTCTTCCAATACATACTGGGAACTAAAATTCAATAATTACTCAACTTATCAGAGATTCGATATGTTTGAAGATGGGAGTTTTGATATCAATGGTGATAACTATGTGAATTCTACCGATACAACCCAGTATATCACGGTGATTGACCCATACACAGGGGATACAACAATAGTTGAATATCCATCTGACAGGAATGGTTTTGATGACTTTACGGACCAGGACAATGATAGGAATGTGGAGATTGATACCCTGGGAGAAAGCGGGTGGGATTGGCCAGACCTTACAGATTATCCCTTCACAAGCGTTCAGGATGTGAATGGTTATATTACAGATGGGTATTACGTATTTACCTATCACTATGATGAGAAGCAGGTCTGGACACTCAAAGCAGACTTAGTGAGCCAAGTTACAAGGGAACATCAGTTAAAGACTGGCATCGAGGCGAAATATAATGAGATATTTGTTTATGAAGCCCAAATAGCGTCGGGTGGTAATGTTTATATGACATACTCAACTGCATATCCAAGTTCCTATGCCGCATACATACAAGATAAGATGGAGTTCAAGGACTTCATCGTGAATGCTGGTTTCAGGTTTGACCTGTTCAATCCGAATGCCTACATGCCTGAGGACCTGTATCATCCAGTAACGGATGTAACGAGGGGTGGTGAGATACTCAACCCTGTGAAAACTAAATGGAAGTGGAAACTCAGTCCAAGGATTGGGTTCTCATTCCCGATAACAGAAAGGGATGTGCTCCACTTCACATATGGGCACTACTTCCAGGTTCCACCAATGCGCATACTTTACACAAACCAAACATGGGACCTTTCAGGTGCATTCCCGCTTATCGGGAATCCTGATATTGATGCAGAGAAGACCGTTTCATACGAGGTTGGTGTTAAGCATGCATTCAATGACTACATGAAGATTGACATAACTGCGTATATGAAGGATATAAGTGGCCTCACGGATACAAGGCAGATATTCTACACGGCACTTAATTACTACACACTTTTTACCAATGCAGATTATGGAACTTCTAAGGGTATAGAGGTTGCCATCCAGAAGTTCCCTGGTGGTGACTTCCTTCCGTTCCTAACACTGAATGTCTCCTATACCTTTGGTATTGCAAGGGGTAAATCGTCATCCTTCAGGCAGAACTATGACTTCACCTGGTCAGGATATGTGATACCTGCTGAGGAGCACTACCTTGATTGGGACCAGAGGCATACATTGAATATGAGTATAGGTTTTGTCACAAAGAATGCTGGTATAAACTTCCTCACAAACTACGGTTCAGGTCTTCCATGGAGCCCTCCATCAAAGACGAGGGTGCAGTTTATTAACACAGAGAGATTACCCTATACACTCAGCACGGATGCTCGTGCCCACTATGATTTCAAAATTATGAAGAAATTGAATGCTTCAATAGTGCTGGACCTCTATAACCTTTTCAACAGGAAGAATATACTGAGAATAGCGGACGAAGAATGGTTTAATGCAAATAAGGATAAGGATATCTATAAGGCTGCAATGGGTGCATACAATGATCCGAGGAACATATCCAGGAGTAGATTTGTGCGTCTGGGGCTTGAGATAAAACTATAAGGAGGAGATATGAGAAAGATATTGATTATACTCACATTGATTGCGGTCTCCAGCGTTTTTGCCAGGAGTTTAAACTCACTGCAGGTGCCTAATTCTGGCAAGGCCTGTGAGCCAGAATTCAAACCTCACACCATCGGCAAGGTCTGGACTGTTGAGAGTAATATAGGAATTTTTGGGGACCCAAATTCAAATAGGACAGGGAACCCCTCATTTGACTGGCCTGGTGGCTATGGTTATTACTATCTGTGGGAAGGTACTTTCTGGATCGGCGCCAGGGTTGGGGATAATGTCTATGTTTCACAGGCTGGTTATGGTGAATATGAACTGTCTCCTTCTGATGACCCGGCGGATAACTGTGGCTGGTTAAAGATTGGTCCTGGTAAATCGCAGTGGGATATAGTAAGTGTCTTTACTGACTATGGTTCATATTTTAACAACCCACATCCCCTCGGCATAAAGGTTATTCAGAAGGCTTATCAGTGGAGTATTGATAAGTTCAACCAGTTCATTGCTTATGAGTTTTATGTCACCTATGATAGGTCAAAGGGAATGAGCGGTCTTCCTACTACACTCACTGATGTTCTTGTTTCTATAAAATTTGACGCTGATGTTTGCTCCTATGACGCTACTGATCCTCACATTGATGATATGGTTTGTTTTGATGGATACACCTGGGGTGAATGGAAGGATTTGAAAAACCATCCACTCCCTATTGATACACTTACAGTGCTTGCTGATACCACACTGGATAAACCGGATGGAATTCCTGATAACTGGCAGATTTATGGCGATGACCCTGATGAGCATCCTTTCAGTCGTCCTGATACTGCTTATATCAGTGATATTGCTTACGGGCTACTGGACAAGTGTATTCAGGTTTTGTGTATTTCTGTGAATGACACACTCTATAAACTGCCATGTCTTGCAGTGCCAAGGAATATGTCATACATTTATGATGATGATAATCCCACAACACCTGAGGATGACACTGGTGAAGATGGTGGTTGTCCTGGTTACATATTCGGAAGATTGATCTATGCTCCACCAGCAAAGTATGACCTTTATGGTGTGGATAAAAACGGTGATTCTACAAGGGTTCCACTTGTTTATACACACTCCTGGTGGAACTGGCACAACGACCCTGGAACTGATGAGAACAGGTATGATTATATGGCCGGAACACATTCCATGAACTTTGGTTATAGATTTATGCCCATCCCTTATGATGTTGGTGCAGCAACATTTGACTACAGGTTCCTCCAGACATATGGACCATTCCATATCACGAGTGGAGAAACCCTTAAGATTGTTTTCGCTGCTGGTGTTGGATATGGGCTTAATGGGGGCTATGATACCGAGTTTGGTGAGGGTTATGTGAGGGGAGCAAGGCAGGTTGCTGATTATGCAATGACTGCATATTATATGGGTTCAACAAACAGCGACCCGAGCCATCCTTCAGCACCGGATGAGGATGTTCACTGGCTTATCCCATTGCCACCTGCAACACCTGAATTACACTATTCAGTCCTGGGTAATCAGGTTAAACTGGTCTGGTCAGATGTTGCAGAGTATACACGTGACCCAATTGATGATACGCTTGACTTTGCAGGCTACAGGGTTTACAGGGCTGCATGGAAGGCCTCAGGTTGGGAACTCCTTGCTGACTTTGACTCTGCCTACGCTGCTGCCCATGGTGGATATCCACATGAATATGTGGATTCAACAGCACTCCCTGGCATTCCTTACTACTATGCTGTTACTGCGTATGACTGTGGTAGACCTGCTGACACAATCTTGGGGACACCTGCGATTCCGTCTCTTGAAACAGGAAAGACTAATTACTTAAAGAAGAATGGGGCACCTTATCCTGTTATCATAGTCTCAAATGTGAATTCAACTCTTGATAATGTAAAGGTTGTTCCCAACCCATACTATGGCTCAGCAAGCTGGGAACCCCAGTACACAGAATACATGAATAAGATAGCCTTTACAAATCTACCTGCCAATTGCCGTATTACAATATACACAATAAGTGGGGATATGGTGTACGAAACTGAATTCAGGAGTGCAACAGGAACATTCTTCTGGAATCTGAGGTCAAGGGCAGATATAGAGGTCGCAAGTGGGCTGTATCTATATAAGGTTGAACAGTATGATGAGAATAATGAACTTGTTGACTGGAAAATTGGAAAATTTCTTGTGGTAAGATAGGGGGTGCCTGATGAAAAGAACTATGTTGCTTGTAATACTTATATTCATTGCACTTGGTTTGAACGCCCAATTTGGCAAGGTTGGGAATAATGGGCTTAAGTTCCTTGATATTTCTGTTGATGCAAGGGCTATTGCCATGGGCGAGACCTATGCAGCACTTGCTGAAGGTCCTTCTGCTGTTTTCTGGAACCCTGCAGGGATAAATCTCTCAGAAGGTATAAATGTTTTCACACATTATAACAGATGGTGGAATGATATAATGCATGGCAGTTTTTCATTCACATACAACCTTGGACTTGCAGGGAACATAGGCCTATTCTTTATGGGTCTTCACTCCGGGGATATAGAGGTTACCACTGTTGAAAATCCCGATGGGACAGGTGCTGTAACATCCTATTATGCATACGCAGCGGGTATAACATACGGTAGATTTTTGACCGACAGGTTCTCCTTCGCGATAAATCTGAAGATGCTTGGTGAGAACTATGGGACAACACCCAATGGAGAGGCCTGCCGTTCTCTGGGTTTTGGATTGGATGTCGGTGGTATGTATACGACAAATTTCAGGGATATGAAGATAGGATTGGTATTCATGAACTTCGGTCCCGACATCACCCCTTCTGGCACCTATCCAAACTATGAGAATGGAGAAATTGTTGATTCTGCAAAAACTTTCAAGAATATACCTCTCCCAGGAGAATTCAGGGGTGGGATTGCCATGACACTCTACGAAACAGATATGATGAAGGTGCTCGGCGCCTTTGATGTATATCACCCCAGTGATAATGTTGAGCGATACAGCCTTGGAGTGGAAGCAGGGTTGATGGACATCATATTCCTGAGAGGCGGATATGAATTTGGTAGGGACGACAATGTTCTTGCATTGAATACAGGCCTTGGGTTCAACATACCTGCTGGTAATGTAAAGGTCAAGGTGGACCTTGCATACTCGTACGGCAACTATCTTCCATCTACCGAAAGAGTCTCTCTGAAAGTAGGCTTTTAAGAAAGGAGGATGAGCATGATAAAAAGGTTAACATTGTTATTGTTTATACCAGCCTTCCTGTTCGGGGCACAACTATATGAGAATAGATATTTCTGGACACGTGACCAGGGATTTTATAAACTCTACAGGCAAATAGGTGGTGTGGCAGTGAAGGTTGATAGTAATATTACTGTCTGGAAAGAAGCTGCCTATGCACCTTTAAGTTTTACCATTGCTGACCCCTTCAGGAACATGGTCGTGTTTAAGTCGCATCTTTCCGATACACTCCTCTACAAGTACAATGTGAATACAAGTTCCTGGAACACATGGGTATTTAATAGGGCTGATAGGATCAATGATATTGGTGTTGCGTTTGTGCATACGGGTTCAAGAACCATACTTATGCTGGGAACCGAAAAGGATGCCTACAGGACATACAACTATGGTTCCTGGGTTCCTTTGAGGTTTTACGGTGAGGTTAGAAAAGTGACGGCTGGACCTGCAAAACTGTATTCAACCTCAATCTCGGCGATCAGATTTTATGGATTGATGGGTGATGGGATTTTATACAGAAAGAATGGTGGCTCAGCACTTCCCCAGCCCATTGGGGGGCTTGACTTTTATAATGAGGGATTTGAGGTGGCTGCTGACAGTAATCTGAGCACCCTGCCAGTTAGATGGTCACTTGAAACCGCAACCACCACTATTAGAAGGGATACGGCGAATGTGAACTCGGGTAGTTTCTCCCTGCTCTTGTCTCCAGATACAATGGATGTGGTTGTGAAGTTTGATTATTTGGATACGATCACACTCAAAAACTACTTTGTTACCTTCAATGTATATATAGATACTACGGGTGCTGTTGATACTACTGGAAATATCAGGAAGTTCACATCTGGAAAGGTGAAGGTTGCAGTTGATGGATACTCCTCAGAAATAACACTCATGAGCAATGGTATTTATGCAAAGGGTGAAGATATACCCTTTGATACCCTTTATCTGGGAACCTGGACGGATAATGTTATCTCATTCAAGATGGACGCTGAGAACCATCTTCTTGAGATATATGGCCCTGGTATGGGTGATAGAAAGGTTGTGCAGATGGATTCAACGGGTGATGCAAATGGTATATACTTTACCATTTCACATGGAATGCAGCCATATTACATTGATGACCTTGCTATACGACCTGAATTTCTTGCACTTGCAGCCCATGACACCCTTGCAGATTTTGTCTATGCAGCCACTGAGGAGGGGATATATCTCTGGAATGATACACTTACTACACCGGGCTGGGAGAAACTCTTCGGTTATCAGGGGCACATAGATTTCTTCAGTTACGATATAAATGGAAACTACTATGTTGCGGTTGACAAAAATGCACACAGGGTTTATGCATCTTTCAACAAAGGGAGTACATGGAGTGATGTAACTGGAGACCTGTCTGTGGATGAGATATATTCTGCTACAGTGGACACACTCGGTAATATATACCTTGGAACCTCTGATTTTGTATATAAACTGAGTGGTGGCTCCTGGGTAAAGATTTCAAACACCCCACCTGATGCCTTTGTTGATTATGTTAGATATGTCAGGGGAATCAGTTCCTTCAATCCAGATTCTCTGTTTGCTGGTTGCCCGGGGGGCGGTTTCCTTGTTGTTAATGATACCTTCAAATGTATTAATGATACACTGTTAGACCCGTCTCTTGCCTTCCCTATGGATTCAATAGTGGAGCAGATTCATGGGTTCTTTGCAGGTTCAAATGGTTGTGTTAAAAAGATGGAAGAGATACTCTCTACTGATATGCCAGATGTGGATAATAATTCTCAGGTTGATATTGTTGTCATGGAAATTCTGGATACTTTGCCTTTGGATCAAACCGTTAAAGTAAATTGGGTTTTTTCCTATGTAGATACCCTTAATGAACATGTGAATGATTCACTTCATCCTTATTCAAACCATGCTGAAATTTTATATGCGGATTACAGAAAATTCTACGAAAGTCCAGAAGAGGCTAAGTGGAGTTATGTAAAGCAAATAGCAAAACTTGCTACCTGGTGGGTTGATAAAAAAGAGGAGAACTGGTTGATATACGGTATAGCAGATTATGCAAGGAGTAAGTTCTTCTTCGGTGAAGAACCAGACACTAACAACATAAGCATCGCTTTAACTGGTTCTGGTGTTCCGCTTGTTTCCAATGATACAACAAGCTTTGTGGACCTTCCGTATGCGTTTATCAGATATGTTGAACAGAGGTATGGTATTACCGGCGTCAGGGAGTTGCTTAAGGTGAAAGGTTACAAGGTTGTTGACCCATTTACTGGAAGAAAGGACACTGTCATTCTGAGCGGAACTGAAGGTGTGGATACATTCCTGTATAGACACAACACGGACTTTGAAGACTTCATAATAGACTTTATGGAAGCGGTTGTTAAAGGAGAAATTGCCGCGCTTCCGAACCTGAGTATATCCCCTCTTGGAGGGAGCAATGCAATGGGGCGTGTTTACAGCTCCTCTTATTATTCAATGAGAGGGTTTGATTTTAACCATACCCACTTTGACACAGCCCTTGGAACCGTACTCAGGTTTAATGGTTCTGATTATAACAAATTTGTCCTCGGCGTGTACTGGAAACAGAACGATTCAATCACCTCTTCGGAGATTGTGCATCTCACTGATGGTTCGGATAACATCTACGACTTAGATATATCTCCATTGTTCGAAGATACAACCAAGTCACTGTTGTTCGTGGTAATGTCTCCCACACAAATAGGGATAGACCCGCTCTATGGTTACTTTGGACTTGATAATGACCTTGCGAAGGGCAATATTTATCCAGGAGTGTTACAGAGCCCGATTGCAGAAAGGTATCTAACACTACACTTATTCACTACACGCAGAATATACAGGGATATAGGGTATTCCCCATCCTATCCTATTGCAGTTGTTGGGACTGATACCCTCACCCTGAATTATGTTGATACACTTGCTGATGGCGAATACCAGTTCAGTACCAACTATATCCTTGAAAACACGCCTGGTACAAGAACCTTCTATATAATGGGTGAAGACCTTCCTGGTAATAGGTACCTGGATTCACTAAAGGTTGGCACCTATTATGTCACAACATCGGGTGGTATTGTTGCCATAGGTCTTGGAAACAGTGTTGTGATACCATACGGAGCGATTGATGGCAATCTGAGGGCTATATCGGGTAGAGGATTCGCCTATGTTGATTTTGCCGAATTGAACAAGACTGTAACCCTTGTGATGGAGATACCTGAAGGTATCAAATCCCCCGTTGTTGCAAGATTCACAGGAGATGCATGGATGAAGGTTGGAGGCGTGGTTGGTAATGGGTGTATTGAGGTTAATATAAATTCAGGTGGCTCATATAGGGTGATTGACGATACTCAGGCCAAAACAGATGAGAAGATGGTATTCTCGGTGAAGATGCTGTCTCCAAATGTCTTCAGTGACAGAGTGCTGATAAAGTTCATGCTTCCCGATAGAAGCAGGGTGAAAGTGGATGTGGTGGACGCCAGTGGTAGAGTGGTTCGCACGCTTGTTGATAGAGCATTGAATCCTGGAGTGTACTATCTTGATTGGGACAGAAAGTCAGATTCCGGAAACACGGTGCCGAGCGGTGTTTACTTCATAACTGTTGATACTGATCACGGAAAAGTCACCAGCAAAACTGTTCTTATAAGATAGGAAGGAGGTTATCGTGAAAAAGGCATTGTTTATTCTGCTGATACTTTTACTCCTTGTCGGATGTTCTGTTAAAGATAAAGGCTGGACAAATCCTGTTCCCGCTGACCCCTCTGGGTATCTTGGTAAACTGTTGAATGATGGGTGGACTTTGTATTCCCAGGGTAACTTTGAGGCATCTTATGCCAAGTTTGACTCATTTATGTTGATGAATGCTGACTCCTTTGATGGTTATATTGGCAGGGGATTCAACAATATAGAACTTGGTGCCACCCAGGCCGATAAGTTTGATGAGGGAGATGTTGATTTCAAGTTTGCCCTGTACCTTCTAAATGCGGACAATCCAATGACTGAAGACCGGTTTAAACTGAACTATGTAGGTTTAAGAAATGATAGCCTCTACTATGTGCTGAGCTATAATAAACCAATCCTGTATATTGATGGTGATGTTGAATTGGTTGTTTACATTGATACCCTCCAGTACACTACAACCCTTCCGGTCCATGCCTACCTTGATACACTGGTTCAGGTTGCGACCACTACAAAGGACTTTATTGTGTCCGGCAACGATACACTTTTTGTTCCAGGGGAACCTTCAATTGATTCCTGTGCATTCTTTGCCCAGATTACACTGGTGGATAGCACCCTGAATACGAATCTTCCTTCTCCAGTGGGTGCGGTACTAACGGGGCTGTGCCAGTTAAATCAGGCGCGATACCTTGTTGAGGCGAAGGATAAGTACATCAAGTCTTCAATTCAGTATGGTGAACTTGTGCGTGTTCTGTTCCCTGATGATTTTGTCGATGGGCTTCCTGAGATTTATGACGGAAGTATAAATAGAAGGAATGCGCTCGTTATCCTTGCACAGGACTTTTTCTATGCAGGTGATTACTACAATGCACTATGGCGTGCCATGGAAATAAACCCCGATTTGTCTGTTGATTCAACTGCTGCTGACTTTGTTAAGCAATTGCAGCAGGCAATCGAAAATCTGTAAGGATTAAAACCAAAAAGGAGGTGTCTATGCGTAAATTGTTGGTTATTGGGGTGTTTGTTGGGGTCATCTATCTTCTTGCAGCTGGCTATGCGGATGTGTATCTTGCTCCTACGGGTGAGGATGGTATGAGCAAAATTCTGACAAAACTTCCTGAGATTACCATTGACAACACGAATGGTGTGAAGGGTGCCAAGGACACATACGACATGTGGTGGTACTATAACATGGGTGCAGATACATCCCACCACTACTCCTGGACAGGGAATTATGAAACAGAACTGGACACCTATATGGTATGGTTCCAGCCTCCAGCAGCATGTTCACTCCTTGGTGGTTATATGTGGGTGAGGAACCTTTATGATTCCTTAACTACCCATACCTTTGTTGGTTTTATTGCTGAATTGAACCAGACCATACCCATAGGGGGTAATTCTTATTCCTATGACGTAATATTCAACCGGAGCTACAGTCCTGACTGGCTTGACTACAAGTGGAATGGGAATTCACCTGGTTTCTATGTGACTGCTCCACTGATTAGTTCCTTCATAGACACTGTACATGACACCATTGCCGCAGGATTGGACCATATTCATAGCACATCCATTACGCTTGCCACTCCAGTGGACAATGGGACAGACATCTATGGTGTTGGATGGTTCAGGGATCAGTGGCCCACGGACTCCATGGGACCGAACTGTGTATTTATGGTGAATTCGGATGGTGCACCACTTCCAACACACTCAATTGTGCATGCTTCAAAGAGTGGAATTGTTGGATGGTACAGGTGGTACTATTCTGGCTATGGTGTACCACTTCACATTTATTCACACATCCGTCTCTATGAGAATCCACCACCAAAGTTTGAACAGATTGATGCACTTACAAATACATACACCACAGGTCCAAGGGATGTTTATGTTCAGGTTTCAGACTTTGGTCTTCCACCAGATCAATCAGGGGTTGATTCAGTATATCTGTACTGGAGTCTGAACAGCACAGGTGTCTGGAATGCCATTGGAACAAACACAATTGTTTCAGGTGACTCTACACTTGGTTACTATCACTTCCAGATTCCTGGTGCCAATGTTGGTGATACAGTTCACTATTATTTCACGGCAAAGGATATCCAGGATGCCAGCACCACAACCAATACCTATTCATATGTCATTAAGAGTGGAACCCCTGGTTATGCACTGTATATAGATGGTGTTGGTGGTGATGGTGGGTTTGCTACGGATGCATTGACCAGGCTTTACAAAGTGGATAGATGGGATGTCTCTGTGGATGGTCCACCAGATTCATCCGTGTTTGCATACTACACCTCCTCAAAGGGTCCAGGTGGAAATAAGGTAGTCTGGGCTGACTGGGGTGGAAAGAATATCAGTATGTTCACCTATGGTTGTGATTATCAATCATATGCTGATTCTATATACCTGAAGGAATTCATTGATGCTGGCGGTTACTTCTGGTTTATGGATCAGGATATGGGTTATGCACTTCTCAATGACCTCTTCCAGGACTATGGTAACCACGATGTTCCCGCAGGTTCCTGGGTTTATACGATCCTTGGTCTTCACAACTTCACAGACGACGATACACTTGCGCTCTCTGGGAAAGACACATTCAAGTTGAACGGTGATGACCTGGACCCTGTGGTAGGTCGACTCTTTGACGGTGTTAGTAATCAGCCTGCTGGTGAGTTGAATGCATGGCCAAAGGGATTTGGCTCAAGCTGGGTTGGACACTTTGATGATGTGGAGTCTGATGTTACAATAGACCTTTACAGTGAGTCTGGATACAATGTGTCTGTGAGGAGAGAGAACATTGGTGCAGGCAGTTCTGGTAAGGCTTTTCTCCAGATTGGTTACTTCTCCTATCTGTATGATCCTACGGTCACAGATAGTTTTGTCATAGACGAAGTTGCAGCAGACTCATTTGTGATTGTTTATGCGGAGTATATGGAGATTCTTGGTGTTGATAGGCCCAACACACCCGAGGTTAAGGTTGTGAAGGTTGGGAGGCCTACGCCAGAGGTTACATCAGGTATGACGATGCTTGATGTATTCCTTCCTGAGAAGGCGAGAGTTGGCTTGAAGGTGCTTGATGTGAGTGGTAGGGTTGTTTTTGTTGACAGCAAGACCTATGGAGCCGGTTTGCAGCCCATTACTTGGGATGGCAGTAAGGTTCCTGCAG
>Ga0190316_1000406_pt1 | contig 12708 bp, 8 predicted proteins | sample 48701112_MG_FD_161663 | JGI IMG/M metagenome (GOLD analysis project Ga0190316, IMG submission 161663) | Hydrothermal vent sediment bacterial communities from Southern Trench, Guaymas Basin, Mexico - 4870-11-1-2_MG | ecosystem: Environmental > Aquatic > Marine > Hydrothermal vents > Sediment ... | reverse complement strand
AAATGATGTTGGTATATTTCATGATGTTGGTATATTTCTCTATGGCAGATCATGCAACGAGCTGATCGGATGTGACATAACATCAGAGAAACAGGATATCAAGATCGTGAATTCAGGGTATAATCACATTGAGAACTGTAGCATTACGGGAGCGAAAAATGGAATATATCTCGAGAATGCATCAGATAACAATATCTATTACTGCAGTTTCAGGTCTAACGACAATGCCATCTACCTTTACGATTCCAGAAACAATACGATAGGATCATGTTACATGGAAATGAAGAATGCCACAGCTTCTGGCTCAGGGCTTTTTATAATTCCAGTTTACATCATTGGTATAAGAATGGTGGACTCCGACCATAATCTGATATCGTCATGTAAAATCTACAATGCCTCTCACTACGCGATTCACATGGTATCATCATCGCACAATCTGATAGCAAGCTGTAACATCTCAGAAAATGGGGCAGGAATATACATGGTTGGATCACTCTATAATGTTGTGCAAACATCTATCTTCTACAAGAATGAGAATCCAGCCATTATACTGGACATATCATCAAGAAATAACTCCATCTATCGGAATGTATTCCTGATGAATGGTGAAACAGGAGATGAGTATATTCAAGCATACGATGATGGAGAGGGAAACAAATGGTACATAGAGACAAGAGATACAATATTCTCAGATTCGTCACATGGAGAGGGTAACTTCTGGTCAGATTACACAGGAAGTGATGGAGATGGCGACGGAATAGGGGACACTCCATATACCATACCTGGATCAGCAGGAAGTCGGGATCGATGTCCGTTAACTTTAAGGAGTGATATCATAAACGCTCTTGTAGACTGGGGAAGCAGAGACAATCCATGGGTGAAAGCACCGGTTCCGTACTTCTGGATATAATTTTCCTATCTTTTCTTTTTTAGTGGGAATCAACTTCAACCTTGGGTTTCATCTACCACCTGCCAGAATCTCGATTTTCAGGCTCTTCCCGTCCCAGCAGAGGATTTTCAACAAATCTCTTAACGATTGCACCTCACCCCCGAGGAATGGGGTGCAATTATTTTTATTCTCTCAGGCTAATGTTGACAGCACCATTCGATCATCGTAAACTCTATAAACGGATAAGGAATCCTCTCAACCATGGCGGTCGGCTTTGTACTCATAACGGTGAGTCCCCTCAAGGAGAAAGAGGCCTTTGAGGAGATTTCAAACATCGAGGAAATCAAAGAGATATACCCTCTGTTCGGGGAATACGATATACTGGCCAAGGTGGAAGCTGAGGACATTGATCAGATAGGTTCCATAGTTATAAGTAAAATAAGAGCCGTTGCTGGAGTTATAGATACAAAAACTTTTCTAACGAGCAAGAGTCTGGAAGGAGCGTGAAAAATTAGCCGCAGGCTGATAGTTGCCAAGTGCCCCTACATCGATATGCAGTAAGTATTATTTAAATGCTTTCAATTTTCTCCTTATGCCCGGAGAACTGATATTCATCGGTGCGGGATTGAGCAGAGATGATATTTCTCTAAAAGCTCTTTCTGCTGCAAAAAGCTGTGACGTGATTTTTGCGGAAGAATATACCTCGAGATTATCCGACTGCAGCATGAAAGAACTGGAAACAATCATTGGCAAGAAGATCAATGTTCTGAGAAGAGAGGAGGTGGAAGAAGAGGAGATACCGATAAGACACGCTCTAACCAAGAAAGTTGCGTTCATTGTGGCGGGAGACCCCATGACTGCGACCACGCACATCTCCCTCAGAGTAGAAGCCGAGAAAAAAGGCATCAAAACAAGGGTGATACCCGGAGTGAGTGTTTACACCGCGGTGCCGAGCATACTGGGTCTGCAGCATTACAAGTTCGGCAGAACGACAACCCTCGTCTACCCCGAAGAAAATTTCTTTCCACTGAGTCCCTACTACGTCATAAAGGAAAATATGGAAAGGGGGCTTCATACCCTCGTTCTCCTCGATATCAATGCCGAAAGGAACAGGTTAATGACCTTGGGAGAAGCCATCGATATTCTCCTCGAAATGGAGAACAGAGCAAAGGAGGATGTGATAAAGGAAGATCTGCTCGCGTGCGCCGTCGCCAGGGCGGGCGCCGGGGATTCCATAGCAATAGCGGGTACGATAAAGAGGCTCAGGGAGGAGGATTTGGGAAAACCGCCACACACGATGGTGATTCCAGGAGAACTTCACTTTGCTGAGAAGGAAGCATTGAAAATCCTGTGCGGATACAGAGAGATGTAGGATTTATATTCTTTCTCTTCTTATAAGATATACGTCGTGGAAACGGGAGCAAGGGAATTGCTGGCAAAAATGAATCCGAGATTCTACGAGAGGCATCGGGAGATAGATGATAGCGATGCCTTTTTTGAGTACATGGTCAAACCCATAAGACCAAGCATAAGAATAAACACCCTCAAATGTGAGATTGAACAGGTGGTAGAAAATCTGACCCGACGTTTTGAACTCGAGAGAATTCCATGGTGTGACGAGGGCTTTTACATAAACACCGGGAGTTATGGCGATATAATCGAATACCGTCTCGGTCTGATTTTTCCCCAAGAGGCTGCATCGATGATCCCGCCCCTCCTTCTGGAGTTATCGAACGAGGACATCGTTCTTGATATATGTGCTGCACCGGGCGCAAAAACCACGCAGATAGCCCAGTACATGGAGAACAAGGGTTGCATAATTGCAAACGAACCAAATATCAGAAGGATAAATGTTCTCATATCCAATCTGCAGAGATGCGGGGTTCTCAACACACGGGTCACGAAATTCGATGGCAGATTTTTTTCAAAGTATGAGAATTGCTTTGATTCGGTTCTGGTGGATGCGCCATGCAGTAATGCAGGCATGGTGAGGAAGAACTTCAAATATCTGAAATCATGGAGAGAGAAGGAGATAGAGCATCTATCCGGACTTCAAAAAGCACTCATCATAGCGGGTTACAGAACACTCAAAAAAGGCGGCGTACTCGTATACTCGACCTGTACCTTAGATCCTATGGAAAATGAGGAAGTTGTTGACCATCTTCTCAGAAATACGGATGCCGAGATAGAAGAGATAGATCTACCATTGAGAAGGAGAGAGCCGTTTGCTAATTTTGGAGATAGGGAGTACACAAGTGAGGTAAGGAAATGCCTGAGAATCCATCCTCAGGATAATGATACCGAAGGTTTCTTCGTTGCCAAGATGAGAAAGCCGTAGGTGGTATGATGTGCAGAGAAAAGGTGATGAGGTACCTCAGAGAGCAGTTCGGTGTAAGCGAAGACGATTTAGACCTCGAATTTGTCGAAAAGGAAAACGGCAAGGTCTATGCGAAAAGAACGGACTGCAAAAGAGTTGAGATAAAGAGGCACAGACATTATGATGGCCTGTATTTTGGAAAGTTATGTAAGGATGGTCTCAGATTGTCCATAGAGGGGTCTTTCATCGTGGGAAGATTTGCTAAGAAAAATGTAATCGAACTTGATGAGGAATATGCCACAAAATGGATGTCGGGGGAAAACTTGAACATAGAGGCAGAGGGCTACGTTATATTAAAGTGGGGTCCGTACTTTCTCGGATGCGGTAAGGGAGATGGAAAATCGATAAAAAATTACGTGCCAAAGGACAGGAGGTTATCTTATGGAAATAGGAGAGTTTCAGAAGATGATGGATGAACTGTATGGCTCGAGGGACAGAAAGAGAGGGGTGGAAAAGACCTTTCTGTGGGTTATAGAGGAGATGGGAGAACTCGTCAGGGGAATAAGGAAGAAAGACAGAAAAGAGATAGAGAATGAATTCGCCGATGTCGTGGCATGGATATTTTCACTTGCAAATCTTCTGGATGTGGACATAGAGAAGGCTATTGCCAAATACGATGGAAAATGCCCCAAATGCGGAAAATCTCCGTGCATCTGTGAGGACGGATGGAAACCATAGTTTAAGAGAAATCCGGAGGCGAACTTTTGCGGCCGCGGGGCGCCCGATAATCCCAAACACTCTCCTATGTTTCAAATCTGCTCACGCATATAACCTTGTCATCTTTCCTTAGTCTGACGATTCTCACACCCATCGTATTTCTTCCCTGTCTCCTTATATCCCTCACCCTCAATCTGGTCATCATCCCCGCTCTGCTCACAACGAGTATCTCGTCATCATCCTTTACCGATTTAGCAAATACCACTTTGCCGTTTCTCTCATTTGTTATTATAGTTCTCACTCCCTTGCTCCCCCTGTGCGTTTTTCTGTAATCTTCCAAGGGTGTTCTCTTTCCAAACCCATTCTCTGTAACCGTGAGGATGTCGCGCTTCTCTGTTATGTAATCGAGGGATACGACCTCATCGCCCTCATCAAGTCTTATTCCAATAACCCCCCTTGCACTTCTTCCCATCGGTCTGATTTCGTCTTCGCCGAACCAGCATGCCTGTCCGTTTTTGCTGGCTACGAATATCTCTCCGTCGCCGGAGGTTTTAATCACATCAACCAGCTCATCATTTTCATCGAGATCTATGGCTATGATTCCACTTGACCTTATGTTTCTGAAAAGCTCCATCTTGCACCTCTTGATGAAACCCCTTCTGCTGACAAAAACCAGGTAACCATCTTCATCGAATGATTTTACGGGTACCGCGGTTATCACGCATTCTTCTCTATCAAGTTTTGGTAGGATGTTTATCATCGCCTTTCCCCTCGAGCGACGCCCGCCCTCTGGTATCTGGTAGCACTTTAGTTTGTAGACCTTTCCCCGATTTGTGAACAGCAGTACATGATCGTGTGTCGAAGCAACAAATGACAGTTTGAGAAAATCCCCTTCCTTAATATCCATTCCCATCAGACCCGTGCCTCCCCTCCTCTGGATCCTGTAGGTGGTGAGGGGCATCCTTTTTATATATCCCTGGTCAGTCAGCACAACTATCATGTCCCTCTCCTGGATAAGGTCTTCCAGCTCTATCTCCCCCTCTTCCTCGATGATTTCCGTTCTTCTCTCATCGCCAAATTTTTCCTTTATCTCGAGGAGTTCCTTTTTGATTTCCTCGAGAATATGCTTTCTATCGCTGAGCAACCACTTCAATCTCTCTATCTCTTCCTTTGTTGCCCGATGATCTTTTTCAACGCTCTCCCTTTCCATTCTGGTCAATCTCTGCAACCTCATTTCGAGGATGGCTTTTGCCTGAACCTCTGATAGCGAAAAACCGGTCATGAGATTGTGCTTCGCCTCTTCAACATCTCTGCTTTTTCTTATAGTTTCTATAATTTTGTCGATATGGCTGAGCGCTATGAGAAATCCTTCCAGTATATGCAGTTTTTCTTCGGCTTTTCTGAGCAGATACTTGCTCCTTCTGGTTATGACATTGACCCTATGTCTTATGAAGGCCTGTATCATCTCCTTGAGGGATAGTATCTTTGGCTCCCCCTCCACTATAGCAAGGTTGATGATGCCAAATGTAACCTGAAGCTGCGTATGCTGGAATAATCGGTTGAGAATGATATCCGGAATGACATCCCTTCTCAACTCTATGACGACCCTCATCCCCTCCCTGTCGCTCTCATCTCTCAGATCGGTTATGCCCTCCAGTTTTCCATTCCTGACGAGATCTGCTATCTCTTTCAGAAGATTTGATTTATTAACCTGATAGGGTATCTCCGTGATAACGATTTTCTTTCTGTCTTTACCTTCTATACTCGCTTTCCCTCTTAACCTTATCAATCCCCTCCCCGTTTCGTAGGCTCGTCTTATACCAGATCTTCCACATATGATTCCACCGGTTGGGAAATCCGGTCCTTTTACTATCTCCATCAATTCATCCGTCGTTATTCCTGGATTGTTTATAACCGCGATTATACCGTCGATCATTTCGCTGAGGTTATGGGGAGGGATGTTCGTCGACATCCCAACCGCTATACCCGATGAGCCATTAACCAGAAGGTTTGGAAACTTCGAGGGCAGAACCTCCGGCTCCCTCAACGTGCCATCAAAATTGTCCCTCCAATCTATCGTATCCTTATCTATGTCCTCGATCATCATCTCGGCAATCTCTCTCAACCTGACTTCCGTGTATCTCATCGCCGCCGGCGCATCACCATCTATGCTACCAAAATTCCCCTGACCGTCTATTAAAGGATATCTCAGAGAGAAATCCTGCGCCATTCTCGCCAGAGCATCATATACAGCCTGGTCTCCATGCGGGTGATACTTACCCAGAACCTCTCCAACCACTCTCGCTGATTTCTTGAAGGGCTTGTTGTGATACAGACCCATCTCGCTCATCGCGTAGAGTATCCTTCTGTGTACGGGTTTCAAACCATCCCTGACATCTGGAAGGGCTCTGCTCATTATCACGCTCATGGAGTAATCTATGAAGCACCTTTTCATCTCGCTCTCTATCGTTCTGATGATAATTTCTCCAGTTTCATCCATACCCCAACACCCTAAATATCAAGATTCATAACCTCTCTCGCGTGCTCTTTTATGAATTCCTTCCTTGGTTCCACCCTTTCTCCCATGAGAATGGTGAAAAGCTCGTCCGCCTTTATTGCATCCTCTATGGTTACCTTAATTATCTTCCTCCTTTTTGGATCCATGGTTGTTTCCCAGAGCTGCTCCGGATTCATTTCTCCAAGACCCTTGTACCTCTGTATCACTACACCTTTTTCTCCGAGGAGTTTGAGTTTTTCCTCCTTTTCCTTTTCGGAGTAGGCATACTCAACTCTCTTTCCCTTACTCAGCTTGTAGAGAGGTGGCTGTGCTATGTAGAGATAGCCCTCCTCTATGAGTTCCCTCATGTATCTGAAGAAGAAGGTGAGAAGAAGGATTCTGATGTGTGCTCCATCAACATCCGCATCGGTCATGAGTATTATCCTGTGATATCTGGCATTTGATATATCAAAATCATCTCCTATTCCAGTACCTATCGCCGAGATCAAAGCCAGAATCTCCACATTTTTAAGCATCTTATCCATTCTCGCCTTCTCCACATTCAGTATCTTCCCTCTCAGTGGAAGAATCGCCTGGAAGTTCTTGTCCCTCGCCTGCTTCGCAGACCCTCCAGCAGAATCTCCCTCCACTATGAAAAGCTCGGATTTACTCGGGTCTTTGGATATGCAGTCGGCAAGTTTTCCGGGCAGAGAGGAGCTCTCAAGTAAACTTTTCCTTCTCGTTATCTCCCTCGCGCGCCTTGCCGCCTCCCTGGCTCTGTTTGCAAGGATCGCTTTCTCTATGATTTTTTTGGCTACGTCTGGATGCTCCTCAAAAAATTCGGAAAGTTTCTCGTAGGTTATTTTTTCTACAATCCCTTTCACTTCCGAGTTTCCCAGTTTTGTCTTGGTCTGTCCCTCAAACTGAGGATTTGGAACCTTACACGAGATTACAGCGGTCAGACCCTCTCTGACATCCTCCCCACTTAAAGAGAAGTCCTCCTTTTCAAAGAGTTTGTTCCTTTTCGCGTAATCGTTTATAACCCTGGTTAACGCTCCCTTAAATCCGGAGAGATGAGTTCCTCCCTCGTGGGTGTTTATGTTGTTTACGAAAGTGAATATATTCTCTGTAAAGCCATCGGTATACTGTATAGCTATCTCCACCTCAACATCGACTCTTTTCGACTTTATGTAGATGGGTTCGTCGTGAAGGGTTTTCTTGTTTCTGTTTATGTGCTTGATGAACTCGATGAGTCCACCATCGAACTTGAAGACGTCCATCTTGCCGGACCTATGATCGATCAGCTCTATCTTTATCCCCGCATTGAGAAAAGCAAGCTCCTTCAATCTTGCTGATATCGTATCGTAATCGAATTCTATCGTTTCGAAGATCTCATCATCTGGAAGAAATGTTATGGTTGTTCCCGTTTTTTCACTCCTTCCCACAACCTTCAGGGGAGTTACGGCTTTTCCCCTTTCATATCTCTGATAAAATTCCTTGCCATCTCTTCTTACCCTCACCTCAAGCCATCTCGATAAAGCATTTACAACCGATACGCCGACTCCATGCAACCCGCCCGATACCTTGTAGACCTTTTTGTCGAATTTTCCACCGGCATGGAGAGTTGTCATTACAAGTTCCACTCCAGATTTTCCGTACTTTTCATGAATTGATACTGGTATCCCTCTACCGTTATCTTCCACGGTTACAGAACCATCTTTGTTTATCATCACCCTTATGTGGTCGCAGAATCCCGCCAGGGCTTCATCTATGGAGTTATCGACGATCTCATAAACGAGATGATGGAGACCTCTCTCATCCGTACTCCCTATGTACATCGCTGGATTTTTTCTTACGGCCTCGAGCCCCTCGAGTACCTGAATAGCTTCAACATCGTACTTTTCAATCCCATAGTCCTTGCTTTCTGGCATATCTCCACAAACCTAAAGAAGCGAGGGCAAAATCTAAATGGACTTTTCCCTAATAAATCTTCTCCTGATTTGTCAGGAACTTTCCTCTGGCGATATTATAGAAACTATCAACTTTTTGACTCAAAAATCATTCCCTTCCTAGGGAAACCATAGGATGGAATGGAAAATGACGAAGCGATTTGTAGGATTTCTCAACGAAAAAGAACTTTTCCGGTGGAACAGAAAGAGATTGGATCCCTTTCAATTTTATTGGTCAGGCGTTCTAATTTCCTACCCCTTATCGTGATTGGACTGGAGTCTTTACTGGATATGCACACCAGCGCATATCGTCGTTTATATTTCTACTTCTAACTATTAGAGTCATGGATCAATCGTTTTCCATCCAGCAAAACCATGCACATGAGGATCTCCCATCACGTCACGCAACCAGTAGTAAAGTCCACCGAGACAGACCAGCGGACCTATTATGGTCATCTGCAGAAAACCGCCACCTTCCCATAACAGGTCATGATTGGCGTTTTCAGCTTCCACTTTCAGTAAGTGTATCTCCGGTCCAAGGATAATATGAAACGGCATGTATTTGAGAGGAGATAGACGTATCTTTCCTATCTTTACTTCAACTTCCTGACCGACTTCTATGACAGGAACCTCTGCTGTGTATATTTTCGTTTCTTCATCTCCCTCCCATGGGTAAACAAGTATCTTCGCCTCACATGTAACATTATAGGCCGGCTCACATCCAACATTCTTTACCCTTATCTTTATACACTCAAACGTCGGTCCAAGATATATCGCACTTATCTTCAAATCCGCAGCATCTCTGGGTTCGATTGCATAGAGATTATTTTCACCCACAACGTAAATGGTTCCATCCTCTCCGATTGCTGGACCATCCAACAATGCTTCATTTGATTTCCATACCCATCTCAAAGTTCCGTTCGGATTCAATGCATATACAGCATGACCCCCAACCCCATAGATAACACCATTTTTATCTATGGCTAGATTGTTAGCAGTATAAGCTCTTACTTTCCACATTAAAGTTCCATTTCTGTCAAAAGCACAAACTTTGCTACCCGATGCTATATAAAGAGTACCATTTTCAGATATCACAGGTGGCATGTAAGTGCCACCTATTTTGTATTTCCACTTTAATGTTCCATTTGGATAAAACGCATAGAGATATCCATTTCTACTGCCGTAGTAAATTATTCCTTCTTCATCAACACTGGGACCAAACGATGTGTGGAAAGCTCCTTCCCATTTCTTCCACTTTATGGTACCGTTGTTTGCGTATATTGCATAGAGATAACCATCTCTGTAGCAATCGGTATAAATGGTATTGTTATGAATAACAGCGGAGGAACAACCATCGATTTTCACACTCCACTTTATTGTTCCATTCGGATAAATTGCATAGAACTTTCCATTTGCTACCAAAGGATCTGATGTTCCTATGTAAATGGTTCCATCCTCTCCTATAAGAGGGTCTCCACAAGCAGCATCCTTTAGATCGCATTTCCATTTTATCGTCCCATCTGGGTTTACAGCATAGAGATTTTTTCCCCATGTACTGACGTATATGGTCCCATCTTTCGCTATAGCAACTCCCCACACACTGATATCTAAAGTCCACTTTATCGTTCCATTTGGATATATTGCATAAAGTTGCTCGGAACCCGTGTAAATGATGCCATTTTTATCTATGACTGGCTGTGCCAGAAATACACCACCTATGTGAACTTTCCATTTAAGTAGAGCTGTACATCCATCTTTTCCATATGGACTCCTACCAGTGTGGTGAACATCATGACGGAACATTGGCCATGGCGAGTCCATAAGTCCAGAGTTTTCTGATTCATAGTCGGATTTGATAGGATATGATGCGATGATGGTGGAGGTGAAAATGGGCAATACAAGTAGTGACAATACGACAAACACAGATATCGTTTTCATCATCATAGAAATTATAATCTAAGTGAATAAAAAGTTTTTGTGCATTCGAGGAAATAAGTAATGACCGAAAGTTTTTTTTTTACTCTATATGTATTACTGATTCGGGAGGTGAAAATTAGTGAGGAGAAAGCTGGTTGTTCTGTTTCTGACGCTATTGATGACATCTGCAGCCATAGTAAGTGTTCTCAATCACAGAAACGGAACAATCAGTATTGCCAGTGCTGCTGAAGGGTCGAGTGGTGGAGGAAATGGGCAGAGTTATCAACCCATTATTAACTACAGTTATGTCTGGAAGAAAACATATAATCTCAGCATGATAGTGAATGAACCCAATTGCAGCAAAGGTAGAGCATTTGGAACCCTCGGCGAGCAGAAGGCTGCAGAAAACATCTCGATATGGATGCAAGAAATCGGGTTGGAGAATGTGGATAAAGAAACGATAAATGAGACCTTAAAGTTGCAGGAAATTCCGGCAAAGGCACTGTGTCATCCCATAAAACACATCATGTGGTTTGGATCACTAGGAAAGCTGACAAAGGTAAGACATGTTGACAGTCACTGGATATGTTTCAAGATACACAATCTCTCTTCTGGTAATACCACGCTGATAAATCTAACCTATAAGGAAAATGAAACATCAGACTGTTTCCCGTTTCTTGCGGTACCACAGACTGCTACTGAAAAAGAGGAAGGTGATGATGGTAAAACCTATTACATTTGGAGTGCAAAGGATTTAATTATTGCAAAGAAGTGGACAAAAATCTTTAAGAACTGTTGTGTAGTGAGATTTACCGACTGGAAGAAGCCCTGGACGTGGTCTGGCCCACCTCTATGGCCACCAACGGTTAAAGCATTTATATTAGTAGATTGCTTTGATAATACTTACTTTATGGGACCTTCCACCTCAGAAATATTTCCTCAATTTTTGAAACCTGGATACTCAATAAATGGCTCTGTATGGAATAGTATAGAGGAGAATCTCAGCAAAGAATCTTGCGAGGTAACAGTTGATATCTACTCAAAATGGCATTACGAAAATGTAACAAGTTACAACGTGATAGGTGAATTAAAAGGTAGAGACCCAAGGAATGTTGTTGACATAGTATGTGCCCACTATGACTGCTGGTGGAATCAGGGAGCGATAGATGAAGCAGCGGAAACCGCACTTGTTTTAGGAATAGCAAAATACATGAAAGAACTCGAGGAGGAAAAGGGTATAAAACCAAAGCATACGGTCAAATTCGTGGCATTTGCTGGAGAGGAATACGGATTCAGGGGTTCCATTGATTACATCAAGAAACATGCCAAGAGCGGAGAAGAGACAGTGAGATATGTTATAAACCCTGGTAATTTCGGTCACAACGATAGTCAGGACAAGAATTTAACAAAGGAGGAACGAGATTTCAATATCTGTGTTAACAAAGATGCGAGTTATCTAGCATCCATCGTTAAAAATATCGCAAAAGCTCTTGACTATACAGGCTGGATACATTCACTATATGGTAATCGCTCGTGGGGTATTCGTGAGAATTGGGATGTCTCGGGCGAGGATGCCGAGGCTTTCCATTTCATGGGGTACAGAAAAGGTGCCATTCAGTTCAGCAGAAACCCGTTTAGAGGTTATCACAGGGATGGAAACAAGCACACTGAAGGAGATGTTATCGAAGCAGAAGGACCATTCTGTGGACTCGTTAATGATACCTTCAAAATAGAGAGTGATATAGTTCTTCTGACAGCACTATATCTGTGCTATGAGGATGTGATAAAAGAAAATCTCACCATATTGAATAGCAATCCTGTAACCTTTGACAGCGGAAAGGATGGAAGACATGATTCTGTAAGAATTCACTTCAACGTGAGCAGTGTGATACCAACAGGAGCAAACATCACCGTTGAACTCTTCAATGTGAATGACGTGAACAAGAGCGTTGCTCACAAATATACCAAATACTTCCTGATAGGAGAAAACGGAACAACGCACGGAAGTATAGTTTTATCACTTCTGTCAACAAAATCCCCAGGCAGATACATAGCAAAATTGAAGCTCTATGACGTAAATGGTACACTTGTAGACGAGAACAAGACGGAAAGCTTTCTCTTGAATCTTCTCGATGTCCCGATAGCGAATTTCACCTATGCACCAAGCAATCCAACGGATATCGAGAACATAACATTCAACGCGGAGAACCATTCTTTCCCATCTGCCTCAGAGAACGGAAGTGATCCAGATATAGTCAATTACACATGGGACTTCGGAGATGGAAGTTATGAATATGGTGGGATAGTAACCCACAGGTATGCGGATGATGGATATTACAATGTTACCTTGACAATCATTGATTCAAATGGAAAGAATGCATCGATAACAAAACAGATTTATGTGAGAAATGTTCCACCAGAG
>Ga0190316_1000405_pt1 | contig 12723 bp, 17 predicted proteins | sample 48701112_MG_FD_161663 | JGI IMG/M metagenome (GOLD analysis project Ga0190316, IMG submission 161663) | Hydrothermal vent sediment bacterial communities from Southern Trench, Guaymas Basin, Mexico - 4870-11-1-2_MG | ecosystem: Environmental > Aquatic > Marine > Hydrothermal vents > Sediment ... | reverse complement strand
AGTCCATCGCTCACCGGGCTGTTGTGAGAGAGGACCAGGGGCCTTCTGGCGTTGAGCGAGGCGGTGACCAGGGTGCCTGCCTCCGGCACCACTCCTATCTCCGGCAGACCCAGCACCTGCACGATCTCCTTGCGGCTGATCCCGGCGTCGGGGTGAAAGCGGTTGACCACCAGCCGAAAGCGGGACTTATCCAGCTGGACGTGCTCGAAGAGGGCCTCCAATACCTCGTGTGTATCCAGCAGCCCGGCCATCTCCGGGTTTACCACCACCAGCACCAGGTCGGCGGCCCTGAGAGCCGCCAGGTGCATCTTGTGGTTGAGGTCCTGGCCCAGGTCCACGATTACGAAGTCGAACATCTGGCGGAGAAGGTCCATAAGGGCGATGGTGAAGCGTTTTCCCACCTCCCCTTCCTCTCCCATAAAGCAGCTGGCGCCGGCCATGTGCTGCCTGGGAACCCCTACCAGCACCCACAGGTTCCCTCGATAGGGGACCATGTGGGCCTGCACGTCCCCGGCCTTCATGCTCTTTCGGAACTCGTAGAGGGAGGCCAGGGAGAAGATGTTTTTCTCCGGCCTGAGGCCCAGGTGGATGTGCACGTTTCCTCCGGCCATATTGAGGTCCACCAGGGCCGTCTTTCTGTTCCCCACCACCCCCAGGAGGGCGGCGATGTTCTCGGCCACGGTGGTCTTGCCCACCCCTCCCTTAGCCGCCCAGACCACCACGGTGGCCCTCTGCCAGCCCTGGGTGGCGATGACCCGCGCCGCCTCCGGTGCCAGCTGGGGGATGTAGGAGGGGGAAGCACGCTCCTGAAGTGCGCGCTGCACGGCAGTGTGAATGATGCCCACCAGGCGCCTTGTGCTTTCCTCGGTGAGCGGGAGCTGCACATGCCCCAGCGCGCCGGCGGTGGTCATGCGCTCCAGCCAATCCCCCGGCTCCGGAGGCAGGGCAGCGATGACCACGATGGGCTTTTCTTCGTAATGGTAAAGCCTCTGGACGTCCTCCAGGGCAAAGTTAGGGAGTCTGGGGTCCAGGATCACCACGTCCGCTCCCAGGCTCACCGCGTCCTGGAAGAGGCGGGCCCCATCCTGACACCAGGTAAGCATGTCGATGCCCGCCTGGTTGCCGGGGGCGAAGGCCACGGTCAGGTACTGGACGTCGCCCCACTCCCTGAGGGCGGCCACCAGCTTCACCCGGCGTTCGCTTTGAGATGATTGATCCGTCATGGCCTTTAACCTTTCCGCCTCTTTACGATGCGGATGATAAAGACAACGAGGATCAACCCGCACACCAGCGGCACGGCAAGACAGGCCAGCCCCCGCCATCCGCCGGACATGGCGGTGGAGGGCACCCCGGCGGCCTTTGTAGGCGTCGGCGCAGGCGTTGTTGTGGGAGGTATGGGAGTGGACGTTTCCACAGGAGGGAGCCATCCCTCCGGCGTGGGGGTGGGTGTGGCGGTGGGCGGCACCACCTCCACCATCTCCCCCAGGGCCATGCGCCTCTCGTTAAGGATGAATGAAAGAACATCGCTCCAGGCCACTCCCAGGGTAGGGTCGTGCTCTTCCTCCTTCCCTACCTGGGCGGGGACGAGCACCAGATGCACTTTGCCGTTGTCTATGGCGAAGGTGAGTAGCTCCACGCTCTCCTCGGGCACCAGCACCACCACCGCCTGGATGTCTCCCTCGACGAAGGGCTGCCCTCCCTGGCCGAAGGCGGGGTTGGCCACTCTCCTGCGACGCACGGCCAACACCTTGCAATTCTGAACGGTGACCTTGGCGATGGGAAGGGTCATCTCCTCGGCCGAGAGATAGGGCGTGGCCGCGGGAGCGATGGCAGTGGGCAGGGTGACGGCTCCGGTGGGGGTGATGGGAGGCGTTGGAGTGGGGGAAGGCAGGGGGGTGATGGCGAAAGGAGGGGTTGGGGTGGCCAGCATCTCCGCCAGGGATTGCCCTCCTCCCCCGATGCCGCCGGGGGCGAAGCTGGCCACCAGGTGCACGTAGTCGCCGCTCTGGACCTGTTCGGGGCAGGTCTCGGGCGTGACCGGTATGACCATAACCGCCTTGGTGGGGTCGTCCAGGAGGAGGGCCAGCCTGCGGCTCGCAGCAGGATTGTCAGGGGAGATGACGGCGCTCTTCCTCAGGGGCTCCCCGGCGTGGATGGGCTCGATGGCCATCCCGCCGATGTAGTGATCCACCTCCTGCTTGAGCACCAGGTTCCTGGCCACGGTTTTGGACATGCTCTGCGAATCCACCGCCAGGGCGTCGGAGGTGATGACGGTGTAGGGCGGGATGTCCCTCACGGCCACCACGACCTGATAGGGCGGCGGGTTGAGGACCCCTCCCAGGACGAGATAGGCTACGAAGGCCCCTACGGCCAGGAGGAGCCCTACAATAAAGGTAATGGAGCGCAGCACGTTCACGATCTTCCTCCCTAAAGACCGAGCAGCGTCTGGCGCAGGGCAACTATCCTCTGCTCCAGAAGCTCAAGAATTACCAGTATCATCCTCCTCTCGCTTCCGGTGAGGTCGTCTGTCTCCGGCAGCTCGTCCAGGGCCTGCTCGATACGTCCCAGGATCTTGCCTACCTGGGTCTTGGCCACCGCCTGCACCATGGCCAGGGCCACGGGCAGGGAGAGGTGAGGCTGAAAGGTAAGAAGAGCCACCAGGCGGCGGGTATCGACCGGGCTGAGATGATGATCGCTTGCCAGCTCCCGGACCGGGCCTTGCAGATCCGGTGGAAGTGTAGCTATGGCCTGAAGGTGTGCCTCTGTGAGCTCGAACATCGCCCCTCTAAGCGAAAGGCCCGGTCGGGCTCCCGACCGGGCCTATGTCTTGCTTACGAGCTTGACTTGCCCTGGAGCGCAAAGCAAGCCTTTTTTCGATTGTTTTCTCGGTTGCCTTAGCTTAACTCTTTAGAATTGGCCGGATCTCCTGCGGGGATTCAGAGGAAAAGCTGCCTGTTGCCGACGAAAAGGGAAACTGCCCACGAACCCTTTATCGTTTCCAGACGCAGGATCTGTTGTACCGGGTCCTGTTCTCCACTCAATTTTGCGATCTCGCCGTTCTTGAATAGCACCCTTATTTCCCCTACCGGGGGTAATCGCTTCAGCTCTCTACCCACCATCTCCCTCACGTAGCGCGCCCTGCCCTTCTCCCTGACCAGCTGGAAGCGGGCTCTGTCGATGGCCATCTCCATTCCGTCCAGTACCCGGGCTTCACAACCTGAGGAGAGAAAGCGGGAGATCTCCTCCCGAACTCGTAGCCATTGCTTAAGCTTTTGCACACATACCTTGGGAGGATCGGAGTTGCGATCGCTGTGGCGCATCTATTGCCAGCCTTTTCGGTTACTCGGCCTGTGCTGTCGAAGCACAGAGGCAATATTGTTAAAAAGTGGCGGATTTTTTAGCCAGACAGTTCTATAATAGCATGAAATTGAGAATTTGTCAAGTCAAGGAAAGCGTTAACAAGATTATCCCCTGGCGCTCTTAAAGAGCGCTGTCTACAGCTGATGAGTGGAAGCAGGTGGACTTTACAAGAGAACCAGGATATGGTATGATAACAATCGCATAAGGTATATTATGTGATTAAAATTGCCCAAAAAGAGCCTTCCAGCCCCTCTTTTAATCCCCCTAAAGCAAAAATTTTTAATCACATAATTTAACCGGAGCTCACGATGGACCATCTTGAGGCTTTTGCTCAATACCTCCGCGCCCACGACAAAAGCGATCTGACCATACGAGCGTATACGAGAGATGTCCGCCTCTTCACCCGGTGGTTCAGGCAACGCACCGGGGAAGAACTGCAACCCGAGCTGGTGACACCGCTGGATGTGCGGGCCTACCGGGATTGGCTCCTGGGCAAAGGCTTCAGTCCTAGCACCTGTGCCCGCAAGCTTGCCGCACTTTCCGCCTTCTTCCGGTGGGCGAAAGAGGCGGGCCTCGTCCGCTTCGACCCCACGGCGGAGATTCGCAGGCCCAGGCAGGTTACGTTGGCTCCCAAATGGCTCACCAAATCCCAGAGACATGCTTTGTTGAGAGAAGTGCAAAAGGCGGTGCAGCTGGGCGAGCTCAAGGCCAGAGGAGATGTCTCTCAAGTCTGTCTCTGGAGGCCGAGGCGGGACCTGGCGGTCATTGTGCTTCTACTGAACGCCGGCCTCAGGGTAAGAGAGATGAGTGCACTTACCCTCTCCGATGTGGAAATCGGCCGGAGAGCCGGACAGGTCAGGGTCTTTGGAAAGGGGAGCAAGGAGAGGGTGATACCCTTGAACGCCGAGGCCAGGAAGGCGCTTGCAGATTGGCTGCAGATCAGGCCCAAGGTCAAGACCGATGCCCTGTTCGTCACCCAGTTGGGCACGCCCCTCTCGGCCAGGAGCGTGCAGGGGATCGTCGAAAAGTACGCCCGGCGCGCCGGCCTGGAAGGTGTCACCGCTCACACCTTGCGACACACTTTTGGGAAGGGCCTGGTGGATGCAGGCGTTCCCCTGGACAGGGTGGCCATGCTCCTGGGGCACTCCTCCATCAACACCACCAGGATCTACACCACGCCCTCTCAAGCTGACCTGGCGGAGGCGGTGGAAAGGCTAAAATAGGAGGCAAGAAACGGCCCGAGCCCTGGAGGGAGAAATTCGGAGGAATGGAAGATTGTGGTGGCCGGGAGCCGCGATTTGTGATAAAATTGGAGTCACGCGGAGAGACGGATGATGTCGGACATGCGCTCTCGACCCAACAATGCGCGAAGGGTGTTAAAAGCGGCTGGCCTGGTCCTGGATGTGGCAAGGCGCGAGCTTACTCGAGGGAGCAAAACACAAAGGCTTACTCCCAAGGAATGCCGGCTTCTTGCCCTTTTTATGAACCACCCCGGCAAAGTTCTCAGCCGGCGGCTGTTGATGAAGAAAGTGTGGGAAACGGACTTTTTGGACGATACCAGAACGTTGGATGTCCACATCTGCTACTTGAGGAAAAAGATTGAGGAAGATCCTCACCATCCCCGCTTGCTGTGCACCGTTCGCGGCGTTGGCTATCGCTTTGGTTGAGTATTCTCTAGTCCAATCCCTTGCCAGAAATAAAAAAAGCACCCTCCCATTCCAAAAAGTAAATCTTATGTTAAGTCACCAGAGACAAAAAAAGAGAAGCCTCATGCAGAAGGGGGTTGAGGGAGCTTACCTCAACCCCCTTCGCGTTCAACCCTAACAGGCTATAAACCAGGGACTACCCCAGGGCCTCCGCGACCCACCGGGACAATTGCTCGTCCTCTACCCCCAGGGCCAGCCCCCCGCTTTCCAACGCCCAGGGGCCGAGGCGGTCGGCCAGGCAGAGAATGCCCACCTTGCGCACCACCTCTACGTCAACCCCCAGAACCTCGGCTATGCGCTTTTCAAGCTCCTCAATCTTGCTCATCTTCCCTCCTCCAATGGCCTTTCGACCACCTCCCGCACTTCCGGCGGAAGGTCCTCGATGTCCTCCACCCAAATGATGGGCCTCCCATAGCCCCTTGGGAGATGGTCGTCCACCCCAGGGATAGGCTCAGCCTCCTCGTCCAAGATGCGAACGCCGGCGTTGCCTCCCCAAACGAGGTAACCCTCCTGAGGCTCGGCAGGTCCACCGAGGGCCTGACGAGCCTCCTCGGGATAGGGTAGCCAGCGTACCCTGGTCACCTTGACCTCACAAGGACGCCCCCCGAAGAGATCGGTCCAACCTACAACGGTTAGCACCTTCCGCTCTTCGCCTTCCCCAAAGGGAAGGTCAAGGCTCTCTCCCCTCCAGGTGAGTGAAAGCTCTTCAAAAGACTGGAGAGGAAGGCCGTCGCAATTGCTTGTTGTCTTGACATAGATCTGCATCATCCTCCTGGCTAAATTCTTCCGTTCTGCGGGTGTAGTCCCAATAGCATCAGCCTCGGCCCAGCTGTTTTTCCAGCCAGGCCCAACTTAAGTGGACAAAAATGGGCCGGCCATGCGGACATCGGCGAGGTTCCGCAGTCTGTTCTAGCTGCCTCACCAATTCCCGCATTTCTTGCATGGAGAGGGTCTGCCCTGCCTTCACCGCGCTGTGGCAGGCCAGGCTGGCCCGGGTTCTGTGCTCCCGCGTATCTGCTGGGCCTTCCTCAAGCTCTCCCAGTATCTCCAGCACGCAGGCTGCCACGTCCCCGTCTGCCAGCATGGCCGGCACAGCGCGCACCAGGATGGTATTCTCGCCAAAGGGTTCGAGCACAAAGCCCAGGCTGGCAAATACATCCCGGTTCTCCTCCCAAACCGTCGCCTGATCTGGTGATAGCTCGATGGTTAGAGGTTCCAGCAATCCCTGTGAGGCGACCTGGGAGGGCTGGTTCTGAAGCTCCTCGTAGAGCACTCGTTCGTGGGCCACGTGTTGATCGATGAGGTACATCCCATCGGGCCCTTCGGCCACGATGTAGGTCTGTTTCACCTGCCCCACCACGCGCAATGGAGGCAGACCCGTCTCAATGGACAGACCGGTCTTCTCCTCCATCGTCTCCGGGGGGCGCTGCGCCTCCAGGGCCAGCCTGACCATCTCCCGGCTGGGCCTCCGCTTCCTTAGCGGTGCTCCCGGCACAGTGGGCACGACCGGCGCTCTGATAGGCGTCGGCACCTCTTGCGCGAGGGCACCGCGGACCGCCCGCTCGACTGCTTCGAGAACATCTCGGAGGCGATGGAAGCGTACTTCCCTCTTGGCAGGATGGACGTTGACATCCACGACAGCCGGGTCTAGCTCTATGTTGAGCACTGCCACGGGATGTTTGCCAGAGGGGAGCAGGCCCTTATATGCGTTCTCCACCGCCCGGGCCAGCAAGGCGTGCTGCACCCAGCGCCGGTTCACGAAGAGCAAAAGCTGCCCCCGGTCTGCGCGGGAAAGACTGCGCCCGCCTATATACCCATGCACCCTGATACCTGCCCAATCGAGCTCGACCGGGTGCATGGCTTGGGCGGTCTCAAGCCCCCAGGTGGCTATGATGGCTTCGTGAAGTTTGCCGCTTCCAGGAGTATGGAGCCGCCTTTTGTCCTGCGCGTGGAGGGCGAAGCTGATCTCGGGGTGGGCCAATGCATAGGCGGACACCAGGCGGGTGATGTGAGCCATCTCGGTGACGTCACTTTTCAAAAAACGCCACCGGGCCGGCGTATTGTAGAACAGATTCTCCACCGTGACCACAGTGCCCCGGCGCCCTGCTCTGGGCTCTACGCCCAGTACCCGCCCTCCCTCCACCCGCACCAGCACCCCCGGCTGATCTCGGTCCGTCCCGGTTAGCAAGCTCACCCGGGCCACGGCAGCGATGGAGGCCAGGGCCTCACCGCGGAAACCCAGGGTGGTGATGCGCTCCAGGTCCTTGGCGGTGGCAATCTTGCTGGTGGAATAGCGATGGAAAGCCAGCGCTGCCTCATCGGCCGGGATGCCCGAGCCATCATCGGTAACACGGATGAGGCGCTTGCCGGCCTCCTGGACATCAACCCTGATGCGCATGGCTCCCGCATCAATGGCATTCTCCACCAGCTCCTTCACCACCGAGGCGGGTCTCTCCACCACCTCACCGGCAGCAATCTTATCGGCCACTTCGGGTGGCAGGATTCTTATCACCCCATCCTCCTTTCTGCTCCGAGCTCAAGCTCTTGGCCGCCTTAAGCAGTGTCTGAGAGAAGCGGGAATTGTCCAGAGGGGAAAGGGATGCCAGGGCAACCGATCCTGCCCCAAACCCTATAGTTATCCCCGGTATAGCTCTTCCCACTCCCCTATCCCTCAGAAATGCATCCAGGTAAACGAGGGTCTCCTCGGGTATGGTCTCGAAGGAGACATAAGCCAGCCTGCTGTGGGGGTGATCGGGGAACCATATAGGGCCATACTCCCAACCCGGCCACCTTATTCCCCTCTGCACGCCCTGGCAGGAAAAGCGCGTCTTAACCCCTGGGAGGGAGTTAAGCGCGTGGACAGCAGGGGCTATCCCCGGATCGAGCGTTTCCATGCTCAGTGGCGGGGACGCAGCCTCGATCTCCAAATGTTTCTGATACTCAGGTGTACTTTCCAGCTTCTCCAGATCGCGCCTGAGGAGATAGAAAAGCCTTTCCATCTCCGCTTCCGCCATCTGTTCCCCATGCGGGTTGTTGACTGGGCCTCCGAATTTGTTGAGTATTTCATCCCAATAGACCTGGGCATTGATTTCATACCACCTGGACAGCCTTGCCCACCTGGCAGTCCCATCCAGGCAGGAAGCCCGGTAAACCGAGTCGCGGCTAAACGCGCGGGCGAAGCGCCTTATACGACGGTCGTTGGCCTCGCCGAAATAGAAGGGGCGGGTCAGAAGTGCCTCCTTCTCTCCTTTCTGGAAGACATACACCTCAATATAGCAGCCAGGAGCGAGACCGGTATCAAACCATACCTTAAACTGAAACTCGCCTATCTCGAACTGATCTACCCATCCCCTCATATTCTCCCCTTCTCTACGCCGCCTTCCCGATTTGAGAGAGGAACGCGGGCGATACTCGGTGAACTGTGCGGAGCCATGATGTCATCCGCCATGCATTCCATTTCATTGTGTAAACAATGAAATGGAATGCCACCAGGGAAGTAGGCATATGCCAGGTACTGCCCTTAAAGTCCTCCTGGCCGAAGGACCTCCGGCACACCCCATCCGCGGGAGCAGATAGGTGGCCTCGAAGGCCTCCATCGTCCGCTCAACTACCGTTTACCCGGGCGGGAGAAAGTACCTCCCGCCCGAGTAAAGTGTATCACTTCTCTTGCGGATTGGCAAGCTTCCGCCCCTCACTTGGAGCATCGCCGACGATGAGCTTCATTTCCTGCCAAGGGGGCGGATTCCAGAGGTTTCCATATTGCTGCCAGTTGGGGCTGTCCGGGCTGGCATCCACCACCAGGGCATCCGCCCTGAGGAGACGATAGGGACGCCCCAGGGCAAAAGTGCGCATATTCACCAGAGCTGCCCGATAGAGGTCGGTGTCGATCTCGATCCCGAACAGGGCCAGGGGCTTGTCAGGGAACATGGTGGCCGTGGCCACCAGGAATCGCCCTGTGCCCGTGCAGGGATCGAGCACAGTGATGAACTGGGAGTCATCATCTGGCGCTTGTAGCACCTTCAATATCACCGAGGTTACCATAAATCGCACCACCGGCCTGGGGGTGAAATTCTGCCCCAGGCGTCTGTTGCCGCATTCTTGCCGCTCGAACAGCTCCCCCAGCCAATCCCAGGGGTCGGCAGCGCAGGCTTCCAAGTAAGGTATGGCCAGGGGGAGCAACTTCTCGGCTACCTCCCGATCTTCCTGGGGCAGCGGCTGTATGCGCAGGCAATCGGCCAGGAACCGTACCAGCTGGTTAAAGCAGGCACGGCTATCCTGGCCGGTGCTCTCCCGGATGATGTCAAACATCTCCTGGAGGATTCGCAGAGCCTCACCGGGCTTTTTGTTGAGAGCGATTTGCCCCAAGCCCGGTAAAGCCAGTTGAGTGTGCTGCATTTCTGACCTCAATACAAGACGGTGGGAACAAGCCTTCGGGCCTATTCCCACCGGTAGCTCGCTATGGCACTGCGCTCTGCAGCAGTGCCAGCACCTTCATGCCCAGTCCCATGATCAGGGCAGTTGCGAACAGGGCTAAGCCCAGGTTAATCAAAGTGAGCGGATGCTTCATCCTCTACCTCCACACCGACTGGCGAGGCCGGTATTGGATGGCCTCAGCCAGGTGCGGTGTCTCAATCCTCTCCGCACCGGCCAGATCGGCGATGGTGCGGGCTACCCGCAGGATGTTGTGGTACACGCGAGCGGTCACCGCCATCTGCCGAGCCAGAGCCTTCATAAGCTCTTGGCCGGCATCGTCCAGACTGCAGAACCGCTCCACCATCTCCACGGGCATCTCAGCATTGTAGCAGACTGGAGTGCCCTCAAAGCGAGTGGCCTGAATCCGGCGCGCTCGCTCGATGCGCTGTCGCACTGCTTCTGCGGGTTCCCCTTCGCGAGTAGCCAGTAATCTGTCTGGAGACACCGGCGGCATCTGAACGTGGATCTCAATCCGATCCAGCAAAGGTGTCGGCACCCGCTTCCACCACCGGGCGATCTCCCGTGGAGAACATCTACAGCTCGCGCGTGGGTCTTCCAACAGCCCGCAGGGGCAGGCGTTCATAGTGGCAATCAGGATGAAGCTGGCCGGATACGAACCTGCCCTGCGATTATCGAGAACTTCTCGCAGAGCTGCCAGTACGCTGGGGCGGAAGAGAGGTAAGTCATCCAGAAGCAATACTCCTCGATGAGCCTGTGCTGCCTCCGGAAGTGCTCCGTCCGCCCCTGCGAGCAATGCCGCCACAGTCACACCGTGGGAAAGGCTGTGGAAGGGACGATGGTGCTCTCCCCCCCACAGCCCCATTTGGTACGTGCCCAGCTCTTTTGCCGTGAGGGGTGGCAGGATGCTGGCTGCTGCATGAGCCAGCATAGTTTTTCCGACCCCCGTTGGGCCTACAAAGAGGATGTGATGCCCTCCTGCCACAGCCACCTCCAGAGCACGCTTGGCGTGTTCCTGGCCCTTGACGTCAGCAAGATCAACCACGTTTAGCTCCCCTTCTGATCTAGTGGGTACAGTGTCAGCCCTTCGGTCACCGGCTGGGCGCCAACCTTCTGGCCGGCCGGGCTGATGGCGTGGAAGTCCTGGTCACTGATACGCCTGGGGGCTGGCACAACCCTGTAGCCTGCATCGAGTTTTTTCTGGATTTGCCCGGTTGCCCGGCGCTTACCAGCCGGCCCATCGGTCGCCTGCCACACGTGGGTCAGGATGCCCTTCCCGCGTGTCACCGCCGCGGCCGATCCGTAGACGGCGACGACCACGGCGCCTTCTCCCGGCTTCTCGAACACCTGGATCTGATAGATCTTCCCCCCGGTAGGCGAGGGAGCGCAGAGCAACGGGGTCGAGTAATAAAACTGCGCCCCCGGCAGTGCCTGCCCTGCTACTTCCTCGGCTTTATTCATCACCTTGAGGGAGATCTCGTCCCAAGGATGCACCTCTTATCCCTCCTCTACTTAGCCTCCTCTACCCCCACCACTTCGAGGTGTTGGACTCCGAAGAAGCCCCAGACGGTCTCCCCATCCTCGCCCTCGAATTTCACCCCGTAAGGGTAGGGGTTGGGGCGTTGAGGGATCCCGGCCGTGAGGGGGCGGATCTCCGCGATCTGCCCCACATCGCCTACCTCGATGCGCTCATCCACCCCGTAGGGCGGAAGCGCTATCACACGCACACGATCGCCGACTTTCAGCTTCTTTCTCATGACTCAACTCCGACTCTCTGACATTTCGGGTCAGGCACCAGCTCGATCCAGGGCACCTCCCGGTTCAGGGCGCGTCGGGCGGCATCAACCAGGCCGAAAAGCAGCACCCGCACGCACCCCAGACCCGCAGCGTCCAGAACGCTTTTCAGGACGCTGGTGCACAGGATCACATGAGCCTGCACCGCCATCTCGACCAGGACCCTGACACGCTGGTCGAGGGTGACGCGGATGGAGAAGAACGGTTCAGAAGTTTCCTCTACCAGGTCCACTTTTATCTCAGCAGGCAGCCCCGCGAGACGGACCGCCGCCTCCAGGATTTCTTGCAAAACCTCCTGGTTGACTCCCTGTTGTGCAGGGACGAGCAAGGGCTTTACCTTGCCCGCAATCCCCTCGACCGTTCCCCTCTCGCATATCACCCACCGGCAGAACTCCTCACGTGTCCGGTGAGTGTGGAACTGCCGCAGCACCCCCAGCAGCTCCTGGTATTCGTTCTCGCTCAAGAGGTCCGCTTCGCGCACCCAAAAGCGTGTCCCACCCCGGGTGACGACTTCCCAATCGTAATCGCCGGGCGCAATCCCGCCGATCTTTAATCGTGTGCCGACCGGGAAGCGCCCCAGAGCTCCTCGGAACCCCAGACGCCGCGCCAGGCGCACTTCCTGGCCGATGACAAACCTGCCCATGTTATCGCACCGGCACCTCGAACCAGGCTGCGAAGTGCGTAGCCTGGTCTCGCTCAGCCCCATCGGCTATAAGGCCTTCGTCATCGACCTCATAGCCGAGTGCGCAGTTGTACTTCGCGCAATGGGTAATGGCATCCTCCTCCCTGGCATAAGCGACCACATCCTTCAGGACGCCATTGCACAGTTCGATCACCACAAAGACCGTCATCGCTCCTCCTATAGCAATTGCCCTTGCTGGTATTCAAGATACCCGGCCCGGGGCTTTATCTCTGCCCACCACCGGCGCAGGGTGACAAGCCAATCCACGGGGCGCAGCACCCCGTACCAGATGCACGGCCCCTGGCAAGGCACCATCAGCTCCCTCCGGCGAGCTTCCTCGGCCATGGCTTGAAGTTTCGCCAGCTCCTTTGCCAGCTCGGGAAAGTCTGCCTTGAAACGGCGGGCATCCTCAAGATATGCCTGCCGCGCTTCTTCATAGGGCAACTCCTGGAGCCCGGCTAATACCTCGGGAGTAAGCTGTGGGGTATCAGCCACGCTCCAGTAGGTGCCTCCTTTCTCCAGGAGGCATTCCATGTGCACCTCCACCCTCATCTGGCCCAGGTTGCGGGTATCGTGGATCAGGACGGTGGTGATGTAATCGGTGCCGTCTTCCCCGCACAGGACACAACCGGCCATTGTGGACTGGTCCATAAGGGCAGGTTGTGCGCTGTGGCGCACAACCTGCCCTTCGATTCCAGGCAGCTTTCACACCGCCTGGCTACTCCAGAACCTGTTGAACCAGAGGCCAGG
>Ga0190316_1000404_pt1 | contig 12724 bp, 8 predicted proteins | sample 48701112_MG_FD_161663 | JGI IMG/M metagenome (GOLD analysis project Ga0190316, IMG submission 161663) | Hydrothermal vent sediment bacterial communities from Southern Trench, Guaymas Basin, Mexico - 4870-11-1-2_MG | ecosystem: Environmental > Aquatic > Marine > Hydrothermal vents > Sediment ... | reverse complement strand
CTGATAAAAGCAAGCGAAGAGTTAAAATGCAAAAACTTACTTTGCATTACATGGGATTATGAAGGGGAGGAAAAGATTGATAGAAAGAAAGTTAAGTTTGTTCCATTGTGGAAGTGGCTGCTAAATGTTAAATAAACGAGGAAACTTTTTTAAAAAGTTTCCCTCTATATAATACTTATGATAAGTAAAGAAAGAATAGCAACCATAATAAAAGATTTTCACGAAAAGGGAGTTCCATGGCTTGTAGAGAGAGATTTGCAAATACCGATAGAAATCCCGATAAAAAGGGCTATTTCAATAATCGGGCCGAGAAGAGCTGGAAAAACATATTCAATGTTTCAATTAATGAAAAAACTTTTGAAAAAGTATGAAATAACGCAAATTCTACATTTGAATTTTGAGCTAATGATTCTTAAAAATTTATCTTTGGAAGATTTGAATTTGATTAAAGAAACCTATTTTGAAATCTATCCAGAGAACAAAAACAAAAAGGTTTGGTTTTTCCTGGATGAAATTCAAAATATTGAAAATTGGGAAACATTTGTAAGAACTTTGCTTGAAGAAAATATAAATGTCTTTATCTCTGGATCTAGTTCAAAACTTTTAAGTAGGGAAATAGCAAGCCAACTTAGAGGAAGATCTCTAACTTATACCGTTCTTCCCTTTTCCTTTGCAGAATTTTTGAGAGCCAAGAAAATAGAACCAAAAAAATATTTATCTTCAAAAGAAAAAGCGAGAATAATGAAAGAGATGAGAGAATATCTCAATTTTGGGGGTTATCCAGAAGCAATTCTCTATCCAGAAGAAAGAGAGAAAATAATTACTGAAATTTTGGAGACAACAATTTATAGAGATGTGGTTGAAAGATACAAGGTTAAAAACATTAAAGCATTGAGATTGCTAATAACTTCTCTAATAAATTCTGCAACGAAAAACTTTTCAGTTCACAAGTTCTATAATTTCTTAAAATCTCAGGGAATTAAAGTGAGTAAAACAACTCTTTATGAGTACTTAGAAGCGTTAAAGGATGTTTTCTTTGTTTTTCCCGTGCACAAATTTTCTTATTCTTCAAGAAAATCAGAGCAAACTCTGCCAAAGGTTTATTTAGTGGACAATGGAATTTTATACTTTAGTGAAGTAAAAGATAAAGGTAAGTTAATGGAAAATCTGGTTTTGATAGAGTTAAAAAGAAGGGGTAAAAATGTTTATTATTACTCTAATAATCACGAGGTTGATTTTGTTGTTGCAAAAGGCAAAAGAATAGAGCAACTTATTCAGGTTTGCTATGATATTTCAGATTATGAAACAAAGGAAAGGGAGATAAAAGGATTATTAAAGGCAAGCGAAGAGTTAAAATGCAAAAACTTACTTTGCATTACCTGGGATTTTGAAGGGGAGGAGAAAATTAAAGGAAAGAAGATAAAGTTTATTCCTTTGTGGAAGTGGTTGCTGAATATTTAGCAGTGTGGTAACATTCATCACCACAAAGTTATAAATAGTATTAAATGCAAAATAAAGTATGGTGATGAAGATGGTTGAAGAAAGATATCTGGTATATGAAACTGATATAAAGGATAGAAAACTGACAATTTATGCAAACCCACCAAAAGAGAAATGGGGATATCATGAATATAGGTTCTTCAGAAGATTACTCGATAGCCTCTATATAGCATCAGGTATTTGGATAGTTCCAAAGGAGGAGAAAGGCTTATGTGATTCTTATGTGATTATAGCGAAAGATTAGAGATTATTTTTGTCCTAAAACCGACAAAATAAAAGAACTTAAAAAGAAATATCCCGCAATTTATGGAAACTTGCCTGAGAAAGAGTTGTATAAAATAATCTATGAAAAAGAAGGGAGTGGAGATACTTGTTTAGTTGATTTAGAATAAATAAGACAATAAAATGTTTTAGAACTTTATCTATAGGGATAGGTTAATTTTAAAAATTGAAACAATCTTCTGAATTTTAGAAATCTCGGAACTTTATATTCTTTACCAGATAAAAAAGAAGCTAACTGAAAAATCTTTACACTGGCTTGTGAGAGGGGATTATAATTTACTATAGGATTTTTTAAACTCAGACTTCTTAAAACATTTTCATCAAATGGAATAGTTGAGATAACTTTTGTGTTTGTAACACCTTCTATTTCTTCTTTTCCTAATTCATAGTTTTTATTTCTTATTTTATTTAAAATAATACCCTTTACTTTAACACTAAACTCTTTTGCCATCTCTATTGTTTTCATACAATCAGTTATATCAGGCAGAAAAGGTTCTGAAACAATTAGGACTTCATCACAGCACTTCAAAACAGACAGACTTTCTTTATTTAATCCCGGAGGAGAATCAATTAGTAGGTTATATGGAATATCTTTTAAAAAACCTTCCAGTTTAGAGGAATCTGTTTCTAGGAATTTTAATGATATATGGGCGGGAATAAATCTAAGTCCGCTTTCGTGAATATATAAAGCCTCGAGAAGAGAAATTTCTCTTTCAATTACATCCTGTAAAGTTATATTATAATTAAAAATACCTAACTGTATTCCTAAATTAGGATTTTTTATATCTCCATCCAAAACAACAACATCTTCTCCCAATTTATGCATAGCCAATCCCAAATTGATTGTTATAGTTGTTTTTCCAACACCCCCCTTTCCAGATAAAATACCCCTAATCATTTTTAAGAATAGTATAATATTTTTTCTTCCCAATAAATCTGCTTTTCAAAATACTGTCGAGTTCCATTTTCTTTAGATATTCACTCGCTCTGTTCCTCGAGATTTTCAAAACTTTTCCAACTTCAGAGGAAGTTAATTCTCTATCTTTTAAAAGAAATATTATTCCTTTTATTTTTTTTAAATCAAAATTATTTTTTCTGTCAATCTTTTTACTTATCTCTTCTACCTTATGTCCAAGTTCTTTTAATTGGGTTTTGATTTCCACTTCTTCATTAAAATTTCTTTTTGGTTTTCCAATCAAATCTTTTATCTTCAGTAAGTCCTTAGAAATTTTTATTTTATTCATTTTCTTCTACTTCACCCATTTTAGATGTTCCAAATCTTATCATCCTCAACCCTTTTCAAATTTAGTTTTAGAAAGTCCATTACTTTATTATGCTTAAGTATTTGAATAATAATTTTCTTCAATTCTTCTAATTTTTTTTTGTTAGAAACTGTATCTATTCTCATAATATATTATACTTATATTTATATTAAATTTGTCGACAGATATTTTGGCTATTTTCTCTATTTAAATTCATTTTAGGTTTAAAGTCTGCCGACACATAAATTAGCATCTATATTTAAAGGACCCTTACTAACAAATTTCATTTTTTCGCTTAAGCTGAGCTTTTCTTTTTTAGTTTAGATTTTGGAGCAAAGAGACAAAAAGTCAGCCGAGCCAAAAACCTAACCAATTTAATAATTTTCGCTTAAGTCCAGAAAGCTGGTTATAGAGCAAAAGTTGTTGAAATTTCCCAAAAGAATTCCTTAGAAGAAAAGTTTATTTTTGTCCCACAGCCCAAATACTTTATTATATATATTAATAAATTATGGAGAAACTAAATAAAAAGACGGCGCATCTTTTAATTATACTTTTTATATTTTTAAGTCTTGCGGCAATAGTTCTTGCTGAGGTTTATTTTTCAATTACTCTAAATTCTCCGGAGAATAATACAGTGACATCAGATTCAACACCGACCTTTAATTTCACTGTCAGCGGAACAGAATCCTGTTACTCTTGCAGATTAATGATGTGCTATCCTAATGAAACTTTTGCAATATTTAATTCCTCCGGGGATTTAATCAACCAAACTGACTGCTCTTTACAATGCTATAACTCGACCCACACAATAGGATGCACAGCAGGCTCTGGCTGCTCTGGAGTAGGAGTAGCTTGCCCAGCCGGACAAGTTTGTGAAAATGGAACAGGTTGTTTTGATTGTTCTTGTGATGGAACAGGTTATGAAGTTCATAATGTAAGCGGGGATATTGTTTATGTAGATTGCAATTATGATAAATGCTGGAGTCCTACTGCTGGTTCAACTTATAAGTGGGATGATGCTAAAAATTATTGCAATAATTTGAATCATGGAGGATTTGATGATTGGACTTTGCCTGACAAAGATACTTTACATAATTTATGTGCTTCTAATTCCTGTTCAGGCACTTGTTTCGGTGGCGAGGGTTCCACCGGCTACTACTGGTCCAGTACCGAGTACGACAGCCCCACCGCCTACGTTGTGAGGTTCAGTGACTGCTACGTGCGCGACTACCTTAAGGGCTACTCGCACTATGTCCGCTGTGTCCGAGGCTGAGGTTATTTGGTGATTTGGATATAAAGACCCCCTTTGGGGGGCGCAAAAATTTTTTGGAGTTATAGGGAATTTAAAGAATAAAAACAAATATATATTGTCGCCAGATTCTGCATGGTTTCGGCCTTGCAGAGAGGGGCGGCAGGTTTTACAGCGTTCCCATCACTCCTCTGTTTTTGAGGAGTATTATTTAGCAGGAGACCCCTCTTTTTTTGGGTCCCCGTTGTTTTTGGTGTGGGAAAAAAGCGTTGGGGGTTCCACCGGCAACTACTGGTCCAGTACCGAGTACAACAGCAACAACGCCTACAATGTGAGGTTCAGTGACTGCAACGTGAACAACAACAATAAGGACAACTCGAACTATGTCCGCTGTGTCCGAGGATATAAAACCTGCTGCCAATTGCGACTTATTTTTAAGTTATTATTATGGCAAGATACGACCACTTACCACAAATTGCAGAAATAGGAGAGATGATAGGCGGATGGCTCAAATGGTCTGAGAAAATTTCTTCTTAAACTCAGGTCTGATTTTAAAGTGAGTGAATTCTGGGTTTGCTGGAATGAAAAACCTCTTCAAAATTCCAAAATGTTTTTCGTAGATGTGTTTTCTCAAATTAAAAGAATTTGCATGCCTGAAGTGTCCATAATAAGAATTTATACTTGAAACAATCTTGAGAAGAAATTCTTCCTGAGGTTCTTTGCAGTTAGATAACTCTTTATTATAAAAAAACATTTTTCTTTTCAAATTTCTTAGAACCCGCTTCCTGACCAAGCAATATTTTGGCTTAACAAAATAACCTAAAAAATCAATTCCCTTTTCTACAGGCTGAAATCTCTGCTTTTTTAGGTTTAATTTCAATTTTAGTTTCTTTGTGTAAAAACTTGTCTATCTCATCTCTCCAAAATTTCAATTCCTCCTGACTTCTTGAAAGCAAAACAAAATCATCAACATACTTGACATAATATTTGCACTTCAATTCCCTTTTAACAAACTGGTCCAATTCATTCAGATATATATTCGCAAAAAATTGGGAAGAATAATTTCCAATTGGTAAGCCCTTTCCTTTCTCAGTTTTAAAAAGAGATTTTCTGTCTGGAACTAATTTTATCAGGTTTTTGTCGCCTTTGAAAATACAATTTTCTGTTGGGTCATTGAAAATTATTACTTTTGAGAGCCATAAAATTCTCTCTTTCCACTCTTCGGGTTTTTCTTCTTTTTTAATTCTTTCTTTAATCAAATTGTACAAAATTTTCTTATCTATACTCATAAAAAATCCAAAAATATCTAGTTGACAATAATACGCCTTTTTTGTGTAATTCTCACTAACTTTTCTAATAAACTTTTTTAAACGTTTCACACAAAAATGAGTCCCTTTATTTTTTCTGCAAGAACAGGAATCAAAAATAAACCTTTTTTCAAAGATTTCTTCAATTTCTCTTACAAGAAGATGATGAACAATTCTATCTCTGAAGTCAGCAGCAAATATTTCTCTTGGTTTTGGGTCCAAAATAATAAAACAAATAGAACGATTTGGGTGATAGGTTTTGTTATTCAAATCTTTGTAAAGTAAATAAAGATTTTCTTCTAACTTAAACTCAAATTTTAAAGCATTTATTGTATTTCTTTTATTTTTTCTGCAATCTAAATATGCTTCATAAATTTCATTAAGTGTAAATTGATTATTCATTATTACAGTTTATTTGTTATCTGAATATTATCTGCTGAATATTAATTAAATATTTCATCTTTATTCATCATACAATATCAACACTTATTTTGTTTAAATCTTATTTTGCCTTATCAGTTGTTTCAGAAGATAATAACAGGATTCCTGTTTTTAATATTTACTGTCTATCGACATATCTTTGCCGGTTATATACTCCGACACCAGAGTATACTTATAGGTACACCGCTTATGTATACCGAATATGGATATAGAAACTAAAATTTTGGACTTATTAAAAAAGGAGAGAGAAGGCATTACAATATCTGAAATAGCTGATAAACTGGGAGTCCATAGGCACACAATAACAAAATATATTTACAGGCTTGAAGGAAGAGAAATAATAAAAATCAGAAAAATAGGCATTGCAAAACTTTGTTATTTAAACAATAAATCTTCTGCAAAAAAAGGCACTTCCAGTTCAATGGCATTTGTTTTAATCTCAATAGCAATCCTTCTTGCAATGGTATGGTATATGAATTTAACAGGATATTTTTTGTATGAAGAAATTATAACACCTATAAATATATCAGGGAATTTTTCTTTGTCGGATATCAAAAAAGCAGACGGCAAATTCGCTGAAATTTATTTTGAAAATTCAACTTCTTTCATTTCTGATTTCCTCGTGAAAAATGGAACCTATAATCTGGTTTTGGAAGCAAATGCAAATTCGCTTTTACAGTTAAAAATATTATGCAATAACACGGAAATTTATAATTCGCAATTAACCGGAAAGATTGAGGTTCCTGTAAATCTCACTGATGGCATGCATAGGTTTACTTTTACTTTTACGGACCTGTTTAATAGAACAGAAGTCAATGAAACTGATAATTCTGATGGTAAAGACTCAGGCGCCGGAAAGATAACAGGATTTTTTGCTCATGAAATTTCTTCAGATAGCAAAGAAGAGGTGGAATCAGGAACACCTGAAACTGAACAAAAAGAAGCAGAGGCAGAAACTGATGAAGAACAGGAATCAGAGGAACCAGAACAAATTGTTGGAGAGGATGAAGAAGGGGAAATATTAGAAGAACAGGATAATTTGGAAGATGTAAATGAAACAGAAGAATCTTCAAATGAACCTTTAGAAGAAATCGATGAAACCGAAGAATATATAGAAACTAACACAGAAGAAGAGTCTTTAAATGAAACTGAATCTTCTAAGGATAATCAAACCGAAGATGATTTAAATAATGGAGACAATCAAAGTATTAATGAAACCAATAAAGAGGGATTTTTTGATGATGCAAATGAAACAAATCAGTCTGATATTTTGGATAAAAACCAGACCGGCGAAACCGAAGAAACAAATTTAACAATCCCAACAAATGAAACCAACCTAACAATCCCACTCAACAAAACTAATATCACTCAACCAACAAATGAAACCAATCTAACTAAATTAGTTAACCAGACAAATCTAACAATCCCAACAAATGAAACCAACCTAACAATACTAAAAATAGATTTTATTGGCTTAATTCCAATCATTGAAGAAGAAATTCCAGTAAATGAAACCAATTTAACTGCTCCAGAAACTATAACAATTAATTATTCCAAACTAAAACACAAAAAAATTATAATGAAGCCTTTAGAAAAGGCTTTAGCTAAACAAATAAATTGGTTAATCAGTCAGCCTGTTGAGTGGGAACAAAAAGCAGAAATTTTTAATCCAATCAACCAAACAGAAACTTTGTATTTTTTATTGCCAATTCCGGAAGATGCTTTTAACATATCGGTCTACAAAAATAACACTTTAATTTCAACAAACAAAACAATAAATATAACAATAGAAACAAACCAGACAGCTGAATTATTAATAAAGTTTTATACATCACCAGTGGAAATTGAAATCATTGAATTAGATTTGGAAGTAAATTTATTTGATTTACTGCCCCCAGAAGCGCAAGCTATAAATATTTATGAAGGAAAAAGGAAAATTGCTTCTTACAGAAACCTACTTGAAGCAACTCTGAAACTTCCAACATCTGAAAAGCAAATTTTTGTTTATCATAACTCATCATTACATTACTACAATATTTCTGTGGAGTTGCCATTAGAAGGAAATTATACTTTACCGGAAAATTTTATTTCAACTTATAAAAACAACACTTTAAAGTTTACAATTCCAAAACTTTCAGGAGTTAATTTAACTTTAAAACCAAAGATAATAAAAAAACAATTGAAAGCAGAAATTGGAAAGCCGGTTAAATGGAATTTAAAAATTGGAAATACTTTGATAGAATATAAAACTCCGGCGCCGGAAAAAATAGAATTACCAATAAATACAGGAAAAAGAATAATTATCAGTTCAAATTCTTCAGTGCATTATTACAACATAACTGCTTTTTCTGATTTGCCAGAATTAGACTATAAACCAAAACTCTACAGAATTGTAAATGAAACAAGAATAGAGGTAACAGACAACCCAATCTATAATGTTAATTATTCTGACACAAACAACAACTCTCTCTATGATGAAATACGATGGATTGTCCCAAAACTCTCAAATGACACTTACGAGATTGAATTAATAATTTTGAATGTTCAGAGTTATCCAACTGTTGGGGGGAACTGGACAGTTAAATTTAATACAACTGGAACAGCAAACCTAACAATAACCGCGGTAAATGGAACAACTTGGACAAACTATTCAGAATCTGATTATGACTTGAAGTTTCTGGAGATAAAATGTGGAAATCAAACTCTTGATTATGAATGGATAAATGAATCTGTCTTTGTTGAGAACTACACCTGCAATCAGACAGGATATGAAATTTCTAAGGTTTTAACAACTGGAAAACATCAGCTGAGGTTTACATTTGGGACTATAATCAAGTATGCTTATAATGAAGTTTACAACAACACACCAACCACAATTACTTTAACAGAATCTCTTCCTGACGGAATTTATGAATGGTGGATAAACTGTACCGCAAACAGCACTTCAAATATAAGCGAGGTAAGAATAATAACAATAGACACAACAAAACCATTAATAAATTTCACAGACCCGACAACTCAAACAGGAAACTACTCTCAAAATTACATAGAAGCAAATGTGACAGCATCAGATGACAACCTTGCAAATGTAACAATTTATCTTTATAATTCAACAAGTTTACTCTACAATTTCACAAACTCAACAGGATTTTTCTACAATTTCACAAATCTCGATGACGGAACTTATTACCTAAATGCAACAGTAAATGATAAAGCAGGAAATACAAATAAAACAGAAACAAGAACAATTCTATTGGATACAAAGGCGCCAATAATGAATTATGAAAGCCCAACCCCAGGCAATAACACATGGATTTCTGGCATAGAAACTATTAATGTTTCTGCTTCCGACACACCTTCAGGAATTGATACTATTCTGATTTTTGTAGACGGTTCTGAGGTCAAATCCTGCAATTCATCTCCATGCGAATATATTTGGAATACCACCACCTATTCTTCTGGCTCCAATCATACATTTAATGCAACAGCAAATGATACTTTAGGAAATACAAATTATCTTCCTGTCAGAACCGTTACAGTTGACTCAGAAAAACCTATAACAACAATATCTCCAAATGGAACAGATTGGACAGCTTACATAACTTTCACTTTGAACTGCTATGATGAAACTTCTAACTGCAATAAAAGCCAATATAAGATAATAAATTCAACAGAAACTTGCAATGAAACTAATTTAATAGATGGAACTTCAGGAACAGTTACTTGTGGAGATGGAGAAGTTTGTTTAAAGAAAGTATGTTTTAGATCAATAGATAATAACAATAATATAGAAGAAATAAAAACAAGTGCTGTATTTAAAATAGACAGAACAACTTACAACAACACACCAACCACAATTACTTTAACAGAATCTCTTCCTGACGGAATTTATGAATGGTGGATAAACTGTACCGCAAACAGCACTTCAAATATAAGCGAGGTAAGAACTTTGAAAATTGACTCAAATGCGCCAAACACTACAGCAACTGCAGTAGATGACACTGGTTCAAATTATAATTTCAATACTTGGACTAACTCAACTTATGTAAATGTAACTCTAAATTGCACAGGCAACTGCAGCACAATAACATACTGCACAGACACAGATAATACCTGCACCCCAAATCTAACTTATTCAACACCAGTTCAAATCTCTACAGAAGGAATAAGTTATATAAGATACAGAAGCAATGACACACAAGGTTATCTAGAAGAAATAAAATCACAGACAATAAAAATAGATACAACACCCCCAACCACAACAGCATCAGCAGTAGATGACACAGGAGCAAGCTACACTTTTGGGACTTGGACTTCTTCAACTTATGTTAATGTAACCCTATCCTGTTCTGATTCTGGTTCAGGATGCGATACAATCCTCTACTGCACAGACACAGATAATACCTGCACCCCAAATCTAACTTATTCAACACCAGTTCAAATCTCTACAGAAGGAATAAGTTATATAAGATACAGAAGCAATGACACAGCAGGAAATTTAGAAACAACAAAGACTCAGACAATAAAAATAGATACAATTCCACCAACAGTAACAATACAATCACCAGAAAATATAACTTATGGAGTAACTTCAGTAGATTTAAATTACACTGTTTCAGATTCTAGTTCTGGGGTTGATTCTTGTTGGTATTCCTTAGATGGTGGAAATAACACTACTCTGGAGAATTGTACTAATACAACTCTATGGAATTTAACCGAAGGTTATCACCTTGTTATAGTCTATGCAAATGATTCTGTAGGAAATATTGGCGAGAGTTCAGCAAACTTCACAGTTTCAACCTTAGACTTATATCTCACAAAAACTTTCAACCCAGATTTACTGGTTGCCTATGAGATTGAGCAGGTAAATACAACAACGAAGTTGAAAATTAATCATAGTTATACTGATGTTTTGAGTTTCAACTTGACTGATGAGATTCCTTGGGATTTCAGTTTAAACAATAATTCAATAACTGTAAAATTAAAGAAATACAGTCCCTACTCAGAAACAGATGTTACAAATAACGTAACTGTTACTATAAATGACCTGCCTGGAGAAAACAACACAAAAATAGAAATAAACTGCTCAAACACAAGTTCCTGCTTTGGAAATTATCTTCAGGAAAATGACACTATTATTTTGAACTATCTGATGAACTCATCTGAGTTAGGAGCAAAGGAAAACAGAACAACTTATACTTTTGGAAATATTACCGACATAAATTCTAAATCAAAAAACAGAACAATAAACACAACAATTTCAGTTGCAGAGGTTGTTTTGAGAGGTTACAAAGACTTGTGGGTGGATCTATCAAATCCCCAGAATATAACAGCAAGAATTGTTGTAAAGGCAATTGGAGGAACATTGGGAAACATCACTTTAGTTGATTATCTTCCAGAAGGAGCAACAATCTATAACAGGAAAGTTTACTGGTTTAATGGTAGTTATAATGAACTGACAGAAGGAGATGATTTCAATATCACAATAAAAAATGTAACTCTCCCGGGAGGTTATGCTGGAACATCGTATCAATATAATTTCACTGCAACTGGAGTAACTTGGCTCGGTTATTTGCAGGATAACGAATCATTAATAATAAATTATACTTTCATAGTTTTTGGTGGTGGTCATTGGGACCTTCCAGCAATAATCTCAGGTTATGACCCGACTTATAAGAAAAACATCAAGACAGAGATGTATGCTGATGCAAATGTCCCGAGTTTTGATGTTACTATAGAAATACTAACAAAGAAAGTTTTACAAGGAGAAATTGTTAAGACTTTGTTAAGAATTGTGAATGTTGGAGGTCCAAGAGCAAAAGTTGATGTTTTCTCTAACTATGCAATTAAAGATTTGGAAGGAGAAATAATAACAGAAAAAAGTGAAACGATGGCAGTAGTAGAACAAAAAGAAAAGCTATTAGAATTAGAAATTCCAGAAAAAACAAAACCAGGAAAATATGTTTTTGAATGCTATGTAACCTATACAGGAAGAGAAGCTTTATCAACAGAAACTTTTGAAGTAATTGGAAAACAAGTTCCAAGTTTCTGGCAGCAATATGGAATTTATTTTGCTATTTTAATTTTAGTAGTTCTTAATTTAATTGTTTTGTTTAAAAAGAGATAATGAAAAGAGATTGTCTAATCTGGTATAAGATTATTACGCTGTAATAAGTATTATTATGAAAAATTTGCTTGTTTTTATTTTTAACAATTTTTTTAGTTAGTCTTAGTCTTGTTTTGGTTATATTGGTCCAGTAGCTTACTTGACAGAACAGAATTATAACACTGTTATAATAAATCATTTATTTCTTATAAATATTTTTATTTATTTTATTTATTTATGGATAATTTATTTAAATATAAAAACAATATTATGAAAACAAACTTTTCAGTTGCCTTAACATTAATTTTTTGGTTATTTTTAATTACCCCGATTTTTGCTTATGTTGGTCCAGTAGCTTACTTGACAGAACAGGTTTATGCAGATTATGATACAAACGGCTCTCTCTCTTCAGAAACTTATTCAGAATGTCCTGATAACTCTAATCCTTGCAGATTTGGTTATTTGGAAGTTGCCTTGCCAAACACAAATGACACACTCCAAACAGTCAGGATAAATCTTTCTGGAACAACAGATACAAATTTGAATTCAAAAGAGGCTTACAAAGCGACAGTTTCTT
>Ga0190316_1000402_pt1 | contig 12738 bp, 8 predicted proteins | sample 48701112_MG_FD_161663 | JGI IMG/M metagenome (GOLD analysis project Ga0190316, IMG submission 161663) | Hydrothermal vent sediment bacterial communities from Southern Trench, Guaymas Basin, Mexico - 4870-11-1-2_MG | ecosystem: Environmental > Aquatic > Marine > Hydrothermal vents > Sediment ... | reverse complement strand
TCAAGCAAGAAGAGAATAGTATTTTAGGGTAAGGCCACACCTTGTGTAACATGCTGAAAAATCATCGAATATAGAAGGCTCTTTTGCTAACTAGGAAAGTCGGGCTAGCGCGTCATCCAAGATGTCGTGAAAAAGACCTTGAAACTCTATTGATGTTGGATCGGGGGTGCGTATCGTGTGAGACCGGTTGACTTCCCGAATCTTGGAAACAAAGAATGAGACGACACTGTCCTTTTCATGAGGTGCTCTATGCTGAGTCCAAAATTCACTAGTCCATACTCTCCAGGTAGGACGCCATGAAATCCATGTGAGAATGGCTATCAGCAGGGGAGACAGTGACAAAAGGAGCCCTACAATCCATATCGGTATTCCTGCGATTACCTGGCTGTCTCCATACTTACTAAAAAGCGTGTAGCCAAGCGGTAATAGAAGAGCGCTTAAAGCCATTAGCCTGCCAGGCCATGTGAGGAGTGGTTGTGATTCGCTTGTTGTTTCTTCTCTGCGCCTAGATAGGGAGTCCAGAGCATCCTGCCATTTATCAGGAAGAATCCATCCTTGTTTTGCGAGGAAAGATGTTAAAGTTTCGAGAAACGACCGACGAAGCGGATCGCCCTGATGGACCCAAGCATCGTAGACAAAAACGCCTATGCTACTATTACTGCTGTTCGATCTAGCGAGGGAAGACCGCAAGAGCTGAACAACCGTAGACTTGCCACTTCCCCAGGTCCCGGTTAACGCTATAGCCTTACCGCCTTCTTCTTCCATCAGGAGTGTGGCAATAGCATCGGCAACACGATCATGAGCCCCAAAAGCATCCTTTGAGGCGGGAAGATCGGAAAGAAGTCTTGTCGGACATTCCGTTCTCATGCTTCTTTCCCCTTTTCCTGTATGTTCAATTCTTCGCCTTTCGTTGCCCAGTCAGCTTCGTTGACCACAAACTGCACCTGGCGATAAAGCATCTCTGGATTCAACTTCGAAATGGGATCCTGTATGATACGCAGCCTGGGCTGCTCACCTTTGCAATGGGTAACGATGTAAAGCCATGCACGATCTCCAAGCTGCCGCAATTTATCCACTTCGGGCCCGGTAAGTATGATAGCCCCCGTCTGGGAACGCCCCTTGACCTCTATGAATCTCTTCTCTCCGTTGGGGCCTTCTGACCGAATGTCATAGTGTTCTCCATCACTGCTCACATCGGTGGGTGTCCATCCGCGGCTGCGTTCATAGCGCATGGCGACATCCATCGCGATGGCCTCGACCTCATCATCACGCCGCATGGGGATGCCTTTGGCCGGAACATCCTTTTCACTTTCAAGAGCAGCGACCGGGGAAGGTACTACTATGGCTTGTGTCAATACATCCGGGAGATTAGCTGTCAATCTCATCATCAGGTCGAGCTCTTTGAGACGCTCGGCCTTGCGGGCCTTCAGTTCCTCGATGCGCCGTTGAAACCGCTCCCGCTCTTCGCTGTTGTCTTCCCCGAAAAGCTGCGCCTGCTGCAGATCATTCAGTTCTTCCTGTAGTTCGAGAATCAAATCCGTAAACGCGGTGTTCAGATACTGCCTGCGAAGATCACATTCCTCTGTGCGAACGGTTTGAACGTATCGAAGCTGCTTCTCTGTAATCTCTTCGTATGCCCAAGCTTGGATTTCCTCGGTGGACCGCTCTGGCAGATCCGGCATCGGTGGATCGCCCTCTGGCGGCAAACAGTTCAAAAGATAAGATGGCGAGGTGGCTCGCAGCCCCATATGATCCATGGCAACCACTGTCAGCCGCTCGTGGGCCAAGCGTTTTCGCGACTCAAGCCGGCCATCCTCAATGGTGGAACGTACCAGCCAAAGTCTCTGAGGTTTTGCGATATTCGGGTCAACAAGAAGAGCACCTTTTGCGAATGCTTGGCGAGCATCGCGGATAGCCCACTCAATCAAGGTATCAAACAACGGATGCCCAGGGCCAAGAAGTTTAGTTCGCTCGGGAACGCGAACTTTGCTGGCTACGCTGACAAGCTGCTTATCAAAGACAAAAGGTGTATCATATCGCTCAGAGAGTGGGGTTCGGCGTTCACGAGAAAGGTCAAGGAGGGCAGTTGGTGTCGGGCCAAGGTGCCATACACCTGCCTGCGCCGAGGCTTCGGCAGGCAGGGGAAAATAGTCATCCTTGCGAATCGTACCACCACAGGCCGTCCAAGCGCGCTCAAAGAAACGTTGAATGAACAGGGGTTGGAGGCGGCGTTCGTCAGAGGCATCGCGCAACTCTCTGGCTGCGCGGAGATCGAGCCTGGAAGCCAACGAGGTCTTCTTCTGAAGAGCGATAAGCCGTTCGGCCCTTTCCTTTGACGCCAGATCCAGCGCGGCGTCCGCTTCAACCCCGACGTCTGTTTCGTCGTCAGAATCAATCGCCTTCTCGATGAGCTTCACAAGGGGAACATCTTCGAGCCATTCGTCGATTACATCGTAGACACGGTCTGAGCCCATCTGCTCACGCATCACATCGAGCTTGCTGAGCACTTTCTGGAGAACAGCACCTTCGCGCGTGTTCTGGGCAACAAGATTGTACACCCATACATCGTCTTTCTGGCCGTATCTATGGATTCGCCCCATCCGTTGTTCGAGGCGGTTGGGATTCCACGGGATGTCCCAGTTGATCAGATAGCGACAGAACTGGAGGTTGATCCCCTCTCCGGCGGCGTCCGTAGCCACCATTATCTTGGCGCGGGTCCGAAAATCCCGCTGTGCCTGCTTTCTCGCGTCGACGTCCATCCCGCCGTGGATTGTAGCCACGGTGTAACCCTTGTCCTCGAGTCGCTTGGCAAGGCTCTCCAGTGTGTCGCGATGCTCTGTGAAGATAAGCAGCTTCTCGTCATCAGCACGGATTACATCAGACGAGTCCAATACGACTAAAAGCTCTGCGAACTTGGCTTCCTTGTGATTCCTCAAGCTCTCCGCCAAACGGAAAAGACGCTCAACTTCATCCCTTTCTTCCTCCACTTTCGCCGGGTCGTCTGTCAGGACCTGGCGAAAAATCCGCTGATCGATTCGTTCCCGTTCGTCTTCTGTCAAGTCCTCATATTCAGAAATGTCGCGGGGATCACTGGGATCAAGTGCTCCTCTGAGAAGACGTTTTCTCTCGGCCTCGGTGCGGCTTGGATCAGTGAGAATCCTGAGGACTTCGTTGAGAGCGTTTAGGCGATTCTCCAGCGTTCTGGTAATGGCATAGAGGCTACTCGCCAAGCGGCGCTGCATGACCATGAGCGTCAACTCGACGTTGCGGTTCCTCTTGGCTTTTGCCTCCTTCCGTTTCGAGCGCACATATCTTGTTACTTCGTCGTAGAGAGTTTTCTCCTCCGGAGTCAGGTCATATCCAATAGTTTTGGTGTGCCGGTTCTTGAAAAGAGGCTTGCCGTCCCAATCAACCATTTCCTCTTTGAGCCGGCGAAGAAAAAAACGGTTACGAGCACGGCTTATGGGACGTTCCCCTTCAAAGTCTTCCCCTGCTGTTCCGTAAGGAGCAGCCTGTTCGCGAACCCGGTCAGCTACATGTTCATCCTTCTGGAAAAGATCTTCATCGAGCAAAAGGAGGAGCCTGCGGAACGTATCTTTCCGACCCCGATGGGGCGTTGCAGTGAGAAACAGGAGGTGGTCCGTCTTCCGCGCTATTGCCTTAACAGCTTTGTAACGCCCACTTTCTTCGAGTTTGCTTCCGTATTCATACGCTGATAGCTTATGGGCTTCGTCCACAACCACAAGATCCCACTGGGTTTCTTCTGCGGCCTTCAGGCATCCCTCATTCCGCGCCAGGAAATCTATGGAGACAACGAAGATTCCTTCCTCATACCGGGCAAACTGACCAGGCTCTGCCTCGAAGGATGCGCGATTCACCAAGCGGGCATAGAGTCCAAACTTCTCCTGCAGCTCTTCTTCCTTCCACTGCTTGGTAAGGCCGCCAGGAGTGATGATGAGGATCTTCTGAATCACCCCACGGAATAAGAGTTCCTTGATGAGGAGACCGGTCATAATGGTCTTGCCGGCCCCCGTATCGTCAGCAAGAAGGAAACGGATTCGTGGCAGCGGTAAAAGGTACCTGTAAACCGCTTCCACTTGGTGCGGAAGAGGATCGACAATACTTGAGTTGACTGCAAACAAAGGGTCGAATTGATGGGCGATACGAATGCGCTCTGCCTCAGCGCCCAGTAGGAAGATGTTCGGGTTACCATCAAACGTATGCGTTTGACCGCGAACTTTAACGAGAACAGACAGCTCCTCCGAAGTCAAAGGGCGTTTAATGACTCGTCTGGACTGGACCCCCACTCCCTCAACAAGAATCTTGCTGCCAAAAGGAGCAATACGCTGAATCTCAACCAGCTCAGACGGCTCCAATCCAGAGACGACATCCCCTGGGGCGAGGTTATTATCGTCCTTCATCACCATCGGATTCCTTTGCACTACCACTCTTTACCCACTCATCAACTTCTTCTTTTCGGAATTTCCAAAGGCGGCCGACCTTGTGAGCGGGCATTTGCTTGTCGGCGATCCACTTGTAGACCGTGTCCCGCTTGATCCCGAGGTAGGCCGCGATCTCGTCTACTGACAGCCAGCGGTCTTCCATCATGGTCTCCACTTACTCCAGGCCGTATCGGCGTTCTCGGAAGCGGTCGCACACTGCTCCCTTGGTGCGGCCATAGCGTTTCAGCTCTATCATCCGCCATCCCAATAAACCGGGATAAACCAAGTCTTATTATATGAAGGCAAGGGGGCTCCTGTCAAACCGTTTTCTTGCCTGTGACCGTTTTTTTCTGGATGTGTCCGTCTATCGCCACCTTGAGCCCGGCAAGGGTCGCGCATGGCGGTCGGGTGGCCGTCCGCTCGCGTAGAGCCAGGCAGGAACGATAACTCCGTGGATGATGGTCGGCACCAGCACACGCCTGTAGAGGCTGGGCCCGTCGGGCAGGAAGCCCTCGAGGCGGTCGATGGCCGGGAGGCGGGTCTCGGGATCGTCGAAGGTCAGGAGCTCGCCGTACACGGGGCCCCAGCGGCCGCCCGGGGCGCCGTTCTCCCCGGGCTCGGGGTGTGCGGCGCGTGCGGCGAACTCCGCGGCCAGGCGTGCCTGTGTGGCCGCGTCGGCGAGCGGATCGGCGGTACCGTAAGCCAGAATGTCCGTCTCGGGCACCTCCAGGACGGGGATACCGGAGGGCATTTCGTGTAGGCGGCCGCGGACCACAGCTTCCTGTACATCCAGAACGCCCCGGCAGAACCGGTCGTGGTTCCAGTAGCCCCGCTTGAGGGTGCCGTAGGCGAAGAGTCTCAGGATGCCTGTTGTGTTCTCCTTCGATGGTTCATCGGGATTCATTGACGGCGGATGGTGTTGCGTGGGGCAAGTCTATCGCTGCCGGTTCCGTATCCTGCCCGAGAGTGCCGAAGATTACCTATATTCCCTGCCGGGAAATACGCATTAATCCCACTTCCCAAATCCTGCGACGGACTTTTGGTCCGAAAATTCGCGTGCTTTTTCACACTACAGGCCGTGTTTCCATAACTCCCCAAAAGGCCGGTTGGCTCAACGCATTGAAATAAAAGGGATTGCCCAACCGGACGAGCTTCGGACTTCGTCCTTCGATGCCAGAGAATCTGGGGGCAAACAGAGAATGAAGGGCTAAAAAAAGAGAGAGAATCAGGCGGGTGGAGAACGGGTCCGGAAAGATGTAAAATGGGCGCAAACCCTTTGAAAATAAGGGGAAATAGAAAACCCATCGTCCCGGAGAAGACCTGCAGAGAGACGGGTTGTCTTTTTCAAAATGGTGGAGGCGGCGGGAATCGAACCCGCGTCCGAAAGCATTCCACTTAAGCATCTACGTGCGTAGCCTGGGTTTTTTATTTTTGCCTGATCTGCCTCACCCAGGCAGAGTCGAATCAGACTAGCTTGAAGAATTTTTGCTCCCAAAGGGTCAAGCACCCAGAGGAAGCTAGCCTGCTGAATTTACACCTAATCCCGATTCACAGGCAAATCAGGTTAGATGTGGCCGGTTTAAGCGGCCAGTGCGTACTCGTATTCAGAGTCGGCGTTTGTGTTTTTCCTGCATTTTTGCGAGGTTGCAGGACCCCGACACGCCACTTAAGCTTCCATACCCCCGTCGAATCCGGTTCGCCCCCATATGGTTGCTGAACCTGTTTTCCTATGAGCTATCTTCATAAACTATAAGAAGTACATCAGGGGGTGTCAATACAAATAAAAAAGATGCGTTATTACCGTATCTTATAATCCTTCTGGAATTCCCGTTCCATGGTTCTGCGTCTCATGGTCTCACGCTTGTCATATAATTTCTTACCCTTGGCAAGGGCGAGCTCCACTTTTGCTTTCCCATTCCTGAAATAAATACGAAGCGGTATCAGAGTATATCCGCGTTCCTGGATTTTTCCCATCAACTTGCGTAGTTCCCGGCGATTAAGAAGGAGCTTCCTGGCCCTTGTCGGGTCCAGCTTACCGGCATTGACCGCATAGGGATACGGAGATATGTGTACATTGTAGAGCCACGCCTCGCCATACCTGAAGCCCACATAGCCATCAGTAATGTTGGCCCTTGCCTCCCTCAGGGACTTGACCTCCGGCCCGAGAAGGACAAGACCTGCCTCCACGGTACTTTCTATGTGATACTGGTGCCTGGCCTTACGATTCTGGCAGACGATCTTTATTCCTTCGTTATTTATCTTTTTCAAATTGAAGTACCTTATAATCCCTCGTAACCGTTCACGGGATTACAACGCCGGTTTTACGGCAACTCACCGAACTGTAAGCGTTTACAGGGTGCTGCAGATGCGAGGCGGCGGGTATGCAGACGTACTCCCTGTACTTTAAGTTGCCCGACCTGCCTGCCGGCAGGCAGGCAACAAAGCAAATGCGGTGCCCTGTGAGTAAATATTCGGTGAACCCGTGGTCCGCTGTGGAAGTTGCCACCGTGCCCTGCCGCAGGAGCGGTTTGCCTTTTGCGGGGTTTCGATCGCGGGCCGGATTGCACTGCCTCTCCGGTCTGCGATGAGTGAGCTTTGAGACCCGGAAAAAGGTAACCGCTCCAAGGCAGGATATAACGGGTTCACCGGATATTTACCCCTGTGAACGCTCACGAATTATTATTCTCTGATTCATATTCTACCTTTAACCCGGCATAGCCCAGCAAATCATTCATGCTTCCGGTAAGCTCGGGGCTTATGCTCACATTATATTCCTCAGGGAGGCTCAGGGTTATCCGGCCCCTGTCCCTGAGAATAACTGCCAGTTTTACAGGATATGATCCACGGTATTTGCCGAACAGGTCCTGCAAGGGCCTAAGTACCGTGGGTCCTATCCGATCCCCTTTAAGCTCGACCAGGATTCCTCTTACTCTTTGTCTGCAGGCCTTATTCAGCGGCTCTATGGAATTCGCAAGTATCTTGCCGGACTTCTTCCCGTCTTCTTTTTTGATGGTCCCTGCCACCCACACAGGGGAATCATCTTCAATAAACTCCTTCATCTTTTTGTATATTTCCGGAAAACAGACCACTTCAACAGAACCATGCATGTCTTCAATGGTCAGAAAGGCCATTCGGTCTCCCTTCCGGGTGATGATCTCCTTTTTTGTCCGAATTATGCCTGCAAGACCGATCTGGCTTCCGTCCATCATGCCTGGAATATTGTCTATGCGGGCGCTGCCCATCCTTGAAAGGTCATCCATGTATGAGTCCAGGGGATGCCCGCTTATGTAGAATCCAAGTGAATCTTTTTCATTAGCGAGGCGCTCGGTTTCAGGCCATTCAGGTATATCAGGCAGGATCAGTGCGGATTCCGGAGGCTTCTCAGGGGTTGCCTGGGCCATGAAATCAAAAAGAGACATCTGTCCCGAAATGCGTTCCTGTTTTTTGGAGTGTCCAAAATCCAGGGCCATATCCAGGCCGGCGATCATCTGCGAACGTCTGTGGCCCAGGGAATCAAAGGCCCCGCACTTGATAAGGCCTTCAAGCATCCGTTTGTTTACTTTTTTGAGATCAACCCGGGAACAGAAATCCTCAAAGCTGGAATATGGACCATTTTTTTCTCTTTCCCGGACAATGGCCTCTATTGCGCCTGATCCGACATTTTTTACAGATGCAAGGCCGAAGCGGATACTCTCACCCTCTATTGTAAAATCCATCTTGCTGTGGTTGATGTCTGGCGGAAGGATTTGAATGTCTCTGGCCTTGCACTCGCTTATGAACTTCACCACCCCATCCGTATTTCCCAGTTCGTTGGACAGCAATGAAGCCATGAAGGGAACCGGATAGTGCGCCTTTAACCATGCGGTCCGGTAAGCTATCAGGGCATAGGCTGCGGAGTGGCTCTTGTTAAAACCATATCCTGCAAATTTCTCCATCAAATCAAAGATCATCCTGGCCTTGAAATCCGGGATGCCGTGCTTTACGGCGCCTGATTGAAAGCGGTCCCGCTGTGCGGCCATTTGCTTGTGATCTTTTTTTCCCATGGCCCTTCTGAGGATATCGCCCTCACCAAGGCTGTAGCCTGCCAGCACCTGGGCTATCTTCATTACCTGTTCCTGGTAGACAATGACCCCGTATGTCTCCTTGAGAATAGGCTCAAGCTCCGGCAGGAGATAGGTCGCTTCGATCTCTCCGTGTTTGGCCTTTACGGCCTGGTCCACCATGCCGCTTTCCATTGGACCCGGACGGTGGAGCGCCACCAGGGCTATTATGTCGGTGAAGCCGGAGGGTCTCATGCGCTTCAGGAGATCCTTCATGCCAGGGCTTTCAAGCTGGAATACTCCGGTGGTATTCCCGCTTGACAGGAGTTCATAGGTTTCGGGGTCATCCAGTGGAATCCTGGCCATGTTGATGTCCTCTCCCATGTGCTCCCTGATAAGCCTGAGGGCCGTATCTATCACGGTCAGGGTCCTCAGCCCAAGAAAATCGAACTTGATGAGCCCTGTCTTTTCCACACACTTCATGTCGAACTGGGTGACGGTCTCGCCGTTTTGGCCTTTGGCAAGGGGCAGATATTCCACCATGGGCCTGTCTGAGATAACCACTCCTGCCGCATGGGTTGAGGCGTGACGCGGAAGGCCTTCAAGGGACCGTGCAACGGCAAGGAGTTCCGCCACCTTCGGGTCTTTTTTCTCGAGCTGGGCGAGTTTGGGCTCGAGCTTAAGCGCCTTCTCAAGGGTAATATTGAGCTGTTCCGGGACCAGCTTGGCTATGCGGTCCACTTCCTGATAAGGTATCCCAAGGCCTCTGCCGACGTCTCTGATTACGGCCTTGGCTTTCATCTGGCCAAAGGTGATTATCTGGGCTACAAAATCTTCCCCGCCATACTTTTCAGTAACATAGCGGACAACCTCGTCCCTGCGGTTCATGCAGAAATCTATATCTATGTCAGGCAGGGACTCCCGCTCAACATTCAGAAATCTCTCAAAAAAGAGGCCGTATTTTACCGGATCGATGTCTGTAATCCGCATGGCGTAAGCCACCAGGGAACCTGCCACGGACCCCCTGCCCGGGCCGACCGGTATGGACCGGGACTTTGCCCAGTTAATGAAATCGGCAACTATGAGGAAGTAGGAAGCAAAATCCTTTTTCTTTATGACCGATATTTCGGTCTCGAATCTTTCCCTGTATTGGGCCTGTTCTTCTCCGTGGATTTCATTTTCCTGAAAACGCTCCTCAAGACCCTTTCTGGCAGCGGCCTCAAAAAGGCCGCTGTAGGTCTCACCTTTCTTTATCGGATAGAGGGGAAAGTGTTTCCGTCCAAGTTCCAGTTCTACATTGCATTTTTCAGCTATCTCACCCGTTATGGACAGCGCCTCAGGATAGTCTTTAAATCTCTCGGCCATCTCCCCGGGAGAAGCAAAATAGAGCTTATCCGTGGAGAAGCGCATCCTGTTGGTATCATTTACTGTCTTATTGGTCTGTATGCACAGCAGAACATCGTGTGCCACGGCATCCCCGGGAGCCAGATAGTGACAATCATTGGTGGCAACCAAGGGAAGCCCCAGTTCTCCGGCAAGGTCCACCAGGCCCTGGTTTACCATTTCCTGCTCGGCTATATCATTTTTCTGTATCTCCAGATAAAAACGGTTGGCGAATATGCCTGCATAGGTCTCTGCAAGGGCCCTTGCCTCTTTCATGTCTCCACGGAGAATGGCAGCCGGAATCTGGCCGTGGAGACAGGCGGAGAGTGCTACAAGACCCTGATTAAAATTCTCCAAGAGCTCGAGATCCACCCGGGGCTTATAGAAAAAGCCTTCAAAGTAGGCGGTGCTCACCAGTTTCAGGAGATTCTTGTATCCGGTGTTATTCAGGGCGAGCAAGACAAGATGATAGGCGGCCTCCCTTGAGCTTCGGGCGCTCCTGTCCCCGCGTACCCCGGGTGCAACATAGACCTCGCACCCGATGATGGGCTTGATGTTATGCCTGAGGGCCTGTTCATAAAACCTGAGCGCCCCGTACATGTTGCCGTGATCTGTAATCGCAACGGCCCTGTAGCCATATTCCCCGGCCCTGGGGAAAAGGTCCTTCAGCCTGATGGCACCGTCAAGGAGGCTGTATTCGGTGTGAAGATGCAGGTGGATGAAAGGATTGGATGATTGCATGATTCTATCTGTTTCCTCATTCCCACTCAATCGTGGCGGGCGGCTTTGGGCTTATATCATAGCATACACGGTTTACCCCCCGCACCTCGTTGATAATCCTGTTTGAGATCTTTGCGAGCAGGTCGGCAGGCAGTCTTGTCCAGTCAGCGGTCATGGCATCCAGACTGTCTACCACCCTTATTGCCACCACGTTGTCATAGGTGCGCTCATCTCCCATAACACCCACCGTCCTTATCGGCAGGAGTACTGCGAATGCCTGCCATACCTTTCTGTACCAGCTACTGGATTTCATGATCTCAAGTACGATGGCATCCGCCTCTCTCAGTACTTCCAGGCGTTCGGCAGTCACTTCTCCCAGGATTCGGATGGCCAATCCCGGTCCGGGGAAAGGATGGCGGAAAACCAGATCTTCGGGCATCCCCAGTTCCAAGGCAACCTTTCGGACCTCGTCCTTAAAAAGTTCCCTGAGGGGCTCTATCAGCTCAAGCTGCATGATCTCCGGAAGCCCTCCTACATTGTGATGGCTCTTTATTGTGGCAGAGGGACCTTTAAAAGACACGCTCTCTATGACATCAGGATACAAGGTGCCCTGTGCGAGGAAGTTGACATCCCCGATTCGCCTCGCCTCCTCTTCAAAGATACGGATGAATTCTTCCCCTATTATCTTTCGTTTTTCCTCAGGGTCCTCTATTTTTATAAGTTTACCGAGAAAGCGATCGCTTGCATCCACATAGTGGACCTTGAGATCGAACTGTTTCAAAAAGGCCAAAACCGTCTCTGCTTCATTTTTTCTCAGAAGTCCGTTGTTCACAAAGACGCTTGTCAGTTGATGACCTGCCGCCCTGTTTACCAGAAGCGCGGTAACAGTGGAATCCACCCCGCCGGAAAGGGCACATATTATCCTGCCGGATCCGACCCTGGCCTTTATTTCACCGGTTACAACTTCCACAAAGGAACGCATGTCCCAGGTAGGCGTGCAACCGCATATCCTGAACAGGAAATTGGCAAGCACATCCTTTCCGATCTCGGTATGGATCACCTCCGGATGGAACTGTACCCCGAAGAATGGCAGGGTCCTGTGACGCATGGCTGCAACAGGACAGGACTCGCTGTGAGCTATGCCGATGAAATCCTCGGGCAGGATCTCGATCCTGTCACCATGGCTCATCCATACCTGATATGTAGCAGGATCAGGGGCAAGACCATAAAAAATATCATCGGGATCATCAATTGAGAGCCTGGCCGGACCGTATTCCCTGTTATAGCTCCTTTCCACCTTACCCTTGAGAAGGTGCGTGGTAAGCTGCATGCCATAGCAAATACCAAGGATCGGGATCCCGAGTTCAAACAGTTCGGGAGATACAGCCGGTGCATCTTTATCGTAGACACTTGCAGGTCCACCTGAAAGGATGATTCCCCTTGGGTCCATCGTCCTTATTTTATCCATGCCGACGTTGAAAGGATATATCTCACAGTATACCTTGGCCTCCCGGACCCGCCTGGCTATGAGCTGGGTGGTCTGGGAACCGAAGTCGAGGACCAGGACCTTTTGTTCATGTATATTTTCCATGGCGCTTCAGGCCTCCGATATTAACAATAACATCAGCCGGGCCCCGAGCCAAGTTGCCGTGTTATACATTTACGTTTTTCCTTATTGGTAGGCGTTCACAGGGCACCGCATCTGCTTTGTTGTCGGGCACTTGAAGTACAGGGAGTACGTCTGCGTACCCGCCGCCTCGCATCTGCAGCACTCTGTAAACACCTACAACAGTTCGGTGGGTTGCGGCAAAACAGGCGCTGTAATCCCGTGAACGGTTACCCTTATTGAGAGTTTTGCAAAACAGCGGGCAATAATATAAAACACCACACAATAAAAACGAGGAAAAAATGGTGTCACCGTCCGAGATTATGTCGAGCCTCAACAGTTTTGTCTGGGGTCCTGTAATGCTCGTCTTTCTGTTGGGCACAGGGTTCTTTCTCACCCTGCGCCTGCGTTTTGTACAGATATTTAACCTCTTTAGGGCCTTAAAGCTCGTCTTTTCAAGGCCCAAGGGAGATGATGCAGCAGGGGATATCAGCCCGTTCCAGGCATTGACCACTGCCCTTTCAGCCACCATTGGAACAGGCAATAT
>Ga0190316_1000401_pt1 | contig 12742 bp, 10 predicted proteins | sample 48701112_MG_FD_161663 | JGI IMG/M metagenome (GOLD analysis project Ga0190316, IMG submission 161663) | Hydrothermal vent sediment bacterial communities from Southern Trench, Guaymas Basin, Mexico - 4870-11-1-2_MG | ecosystem: Environmental > Aquatic > Marine > Hydrothermal vents > Sediment ... | reverse complement strand
GCTTAAGATAAATATCTTTCAAGATATTTACCATTTTCATCTGTCTTTTTTCAAATTCCATTGGTGTCCATCTATCTATGCTTTTAAGTTCCTGAGTTATTAAAAGGGGGTTTCTCCCTTAAGAAAATATTTATTCTTTTTTGTTGAAAAATCGAAGTTTCTAGCTGATAAATTCTTTCTTCTCCCAAGCAAAACAAGGTTCCCTATTTTATTAGTAAACTCTTCTCTCTGTTCTTTAGTGAAAAATTTGCACCATTCAGAACTTTCAGGAGGATTCTGTGGAAGAATATGTTCAATGATTATTATTCCTCCATACCCTTGAAAATTTTCTTGATCCATCTTTTCAAATTCGATTCTCAACAGTAAGTATTTAGCATAATTTTCATAGTAGAAACTTGTTTATAGCTTCCTCAGCTATAGTTAAATCTATTCTTTTGATGATTTTCTCTGGAGAATTTGTTTCATCTATCAAGTCGATGATAGAGTTTAAACTATTAATCCTTTTAGTAGGCGTATATCCTGCAACTCACTCAATAACAGTTTTTCTCTAATTTTTTAGAAAATCCAAAAATAAGTGGTATTGGTCGTGTAACAATAAATAGACTTATTGATGCAGGCTATAGCCTTAAATTTCTTGCAGTAGCTTCTCCCAGCATAGTTTCTAAAACTACTGGAGTACCTGTGGAAAAGGTTAGGTTGATTGCAGCTGAAGCCAGAAAAATTCTAGGATTAGAGGGTGAAGATTTCATTACAGCCAAAAATATATGGAAATACGTAAAATATTTCCAAGATTTCAACAAATCCTTAAGTATAAAATATACACATAGTATATAGCTCATCGTAGTCTTGTAATACATCATCTAATTTAGAACAGAACATTAAAGAAATAAGTATCATGCAACAGAGAAATAAGAGCGAAATCTTATTATAGCAATTCGATATCTATATTTTAGGGGTTTCTATGAATGTTCCTCTAAATAGGATTGATGATTATATATGGGAGATTCCTAAATCCTACAATTCTAAAATGAAGGTTCCTGGAAGAATTTATGCAGACCGGATATTGTTGGAGAAAATGAAGTCTGATTTAACATTGCATCAAGTAGTAAATGTAGCTCAACTACCTGGGATATATAAATATTCTATAGCACTTCCAGATGCTCATCAAGGATATGGTTTTCCAATAGGAGGTGTGGCGGCGTTTGATGCAAATGAAGGAGTTATTTCTCCCGGTGGGGTTGGCTATGATATTAATTGTGGAGTAAGACTTGTCAGAACAGATCTAATGATTGAAGATGTTAGACCGTTGATTAAGACATTAGTTTCTACGTTATATAATTTTGTTCCCTCTGGACTAGGATCTAGAGGTAAATTATCTTTATCTATATCCGAGTTAAACAGAGTTCTCGATGAAGGAGTTGAATGGGCCATTGAGAGAGGTTATGGATGGAGCGAGGATGCAGAGCATTGCGAGGAAGGAGGTAGCATGAATTCAGCTGATTCTAATAAAGTTTCTGAGAGAGCAAAGGCTAGAGGTAGAGGTCAGCTAGGAACTCTTGGAAGCGGAAATCATTTTCTTGAGATACAAGTTGTAGATAAAATATATAACCCATCTATTGCAAAGAGATTTGGAATAGATAGGGTGGGACAGATAACTGTTATGATACATACTGGAAGTAGAGGTTTAGGGCATCAAGTATGTAGCGATTACTTAAAGGTTATGGAGAGAGCTGTCCATAAATATCATCTACCACTACCTGATAGGGAGTTGGTAAGTACTCCTGCAAATAGTAGAGAGGCTGAAGAATATTTTGCGGCGATGTCTGCAGCGGCAAATTTTGCTTGGACCAATAGACAACTTATATTACATTGGGTTAGAGAAGCTTTTGAAAAAGTCTTTAAGAAATCTGCTGATGAACTTGGAATGAGACTTGTATATGATGTTGCACATAATATTGCAAAACTTGAGGAACATAGCGTAAATGGTAGAAGGATAAAGGTTTATGTACATAGGAAGGGTGCTACAAGGGCTTTTCCGAGAGGGCATTTAGCTATACCTAAAGACTATAGAGATTTAGGTCAACCAGTATTGATTCCTGGGTCCATGGGAACAGCAAGTTATGTTTTAGTTGGTACACCTAAGAGTATGGAAATAAGTTTTGGATCGACGGCGCATGGAGCTGGAAGAATGTTAAGCAGAGCTAGGGCGGTTAGACAATATAGAGCTGGGGATATACTTAAAAGTTTAGAAAAAAGAGGTATTAGTGTTAGAGCTGCTAGTATGAGAGTTGTTGCTGAGGAAGCTCCGGGAGCATATAAGGATGTTGATAGAGTTGTAGAGGTAAGCCATAGAGTTGGTATAGCTTTGAAAGTTGCTAGACTGGTTCCTATTGGTGTGACGAAGGGTTAAGAATACTTACAATATTTTCAGCAATTTCTATAAATATTTTTGATATTTCTGAGTTCTTATTTTTTATTAATACTGGTATGCCTATATCTCCGCTTAAACTTATTTCGGGACTTATTGGTATTGAACCAAGGAATCTTATTTTCATTTTTTCTGCAAGCATTTTACCTCCATTTTTCCCAAATAAATAATATTTTTCTCCGCATTTTGGACATTGAAAATATGACATATTTTCTATCACTCCTAGTATTGGTATATTCAATTTTTTACTAAATGTTACCGCCTTTTTAACTACATGTTCTGATACCTGTGAAGGTATAGTGACAATAATTGAACCATCAATATCTGGGATATTTTGTGCAATGCTTAATGCTTCATCTCCAGTTCCTGGAGGCAGGTCTATCAAGAGTATATCTTTTTCATTCCAATATACATCTCCTAAAAACTGCATTATAGCTTTTGTCTTCAACGGACCTCGCCATATTATTGGCATTTCTTCACTTGGTATAAGAAAATCTAATGAGACTATATCTATACCCCATTTTCTCACCGGAATTATTCCTTTTTCATTTCCACCAAGTTTTTCTCCGACTATTCCAAACATTTTTGGAATTGAAGGCCCATGTAAATCTGCGTCTAGAATGGCTACACTATACTTTTTAAAGGAAAATGCTGTGGCAAGATTTACAGTAACCATGCTTTTTCCAACGCCGCCCTTACCGCTCATAACAATTATCTTATATTTTATATTCTTCATATTTTCTTTAATTTTTTCTAATAGTTTTTTATACTGAGTTAACATTTTCTCCAATTGTTTCCCCTCTCTCCATTCTTTCTATAAGAGAATAGATATTTCTATTAAGATACTTTTTATCCAATTCAACTATTTTAAAGGGCTTGGACAAGTTATCAGTATAAAAGAGTAGGAAGAGTTTTTCCCTATTATCTATACGGGTCTTCCAAGCCTCTACTATTTTATCAACTTTTTTAGGAATACTATATTCAAAGTATTTTATCTCACATAATTTCGATATAACATCTACTATACTTATCTTTAAAGGACATAATTTTTTGTCAAAAATATTTCCATGAGTATTCAGCAAAAACTTTTTTTCCTCCCTTTCTATCAATTCTTCTATCCTTCCTCCTATAATTATAAATACTTGAGGGCTTATCATAATGCTATGCATTGATGGAAAAGTCTCGCTGCATTTTATAAAAAATGTTTTAAATAAGGGCATTCAATCCCCTATTCTTCTACAGGTATGCCGAATTTAAGTGAAGCCATTTTATGGTCTTCATAACTATATCTATTTAAATCAATTATACCTTCATATGCATTTCTATACATAGGATTTTCGAGAAGTTTTCTTAATTTTCTCCTATACTTTATTTGAGCAAGTTTTACGCCACTTATTTTCTCCCATTTCTTAATAGGTATACCATAAACTTTTTGCACGCGGTCTCTATATAATTCAGGAAGTACGTTGAATGAGCAGAATGGAATTAATCTTCCATCAGGAGATATATAATGTATACTACACCTCTGTACTCTAGCTACATCATGGTTATATCTATCTTGAAAATGCATCATACCTAAGAACAAAGTTTCATAATGAAATTCTCCTAAGGCATCATAATCATGTTTAATAAATATCTTATATAATAGTCCAAGAAGTTTTCTCTTACTTTTTAATCGACTTGGAACCTTACCCCAATTTATGAATCCATTAATTTTCGCTAATATCTTTAGCATGACATAATATTTACTCTTCTCTCTCTCTATTTCATTGGCTTTTTCTTCCAAATAACCGAGGAAACTTCTAACGTCTATGAAATCAGTTATAGGTATCAGTTTATCTCCATCTTTAAAAATATATGTTGCAGCTCCACACGCGAAATGGGTTGTAAAAGCCAGCTGAGCTTTACCTGTAATAGCTTCGATGAAATGAGAAACTGGATATACTGATGGTACCGGATACCAAGCATCTCTATATATCTCTCCATCCGTTTGTTTTTCTATCAATATAATTGCTTCAGGTATAGTTATTCTTTCTTTTAATCTATCTTTTCTAGGAACTCTACCTGTAATAGATACTGGCTGAATATTTAATCCTCTAACTATATCCATATGTTTAGCAGCAAATTTTATCATCAATCCAAGTTCATGGTCATTATGTCCTCTAATAAGTGTTGGAACCAATACTATTCCAAGATGAGCCTTTCTACAATTTTCAAGAAGTAGAGGGATTTCCCAATGATTTTTAGGATTAGTATATGGTGTAACTCCGTCAAAACTTACATATAATACATTTGTTCCGGCTTGCCTAAGCTTTACAGCTAGATCAGGGTTAAAAGCAAGTTTTATTCCAGTAGTATTCACCTGTACATGTCTTATTCTAAATTCTTTAATTAACTTTATAATATCAATTATATCTTTTCTTAATAATGGTTCTCCGCCAGTAATCTGTACAGCTTTAACATTAACAGGTATAATTTTTGTTAAAGAATGAATCATATATCTTATGTGTTCTAATGTGGGTTCATATACATAGCCAGCCTTAGAGGCGAAGAAAAAGCAATACCAACAACTTAAATCACATCTATTTGTAACCACTAAATTAACTAAGGCAGAATGGGACTTATGTCTACCACATAAACCACAATTAAATGGACAGAGCTGCTTCAAAGGTACTTGTGGATTATATACGCCTTTTCCATCATATTGCATAGTTCTAAATCTGTAATATAAGTCTGCATCCCCCCAGTAAATTTCTTCTATTTCTCCATGATTTGGACAAATTTTTCTAATCCAAATCTTTTTATCTCTCTCAAAGATCAAACCTATAAGAAGTGTGAAACAATCTGGACATATTGAAAATGTATATGCAATAAATTTTTCATTTTCCCTAAGTTTAGGTCTCTTACTGAAATCTATAGAGTAATCTATACCTGGCTTAGGAAGTAGTTTAAGCCTAATCTTTTCTCCTATTGTCCTAAAAATCTCTTCATCTGCATTCAATAATTTTTCATACTCTACTCTTAACTCTTCCTCCTTGATCAATGTTTTCTCCAAAAAATCACCAACATTCTATTCTACAAATCCCTTATTTTTAAATCCCTTATATAAGCTTTAAGACCAATTAGAAACCATTTAATATTTGCAATCCATATATAGGCTAAACCTATATATGAATTCCTAAAAAGTTTCAAATGCCCATATTTTATGTTCCGTGTAACCCAATTAAAAATTGATAATACTTTTTGGTAAGTTGACATAGAAGGTTCGACTATTTGTTAGGCCAGTTTAATAATTTTTCTATTGTATTTATGAATACAGCAAAATTTCTTTAGTTTGGCATCAATCAACTTCCCCAAACTTATCGGTTTATCCTGAAGCAAAGAGATCATCATATGCTCCCATTAAAATTTGGAATATAGCTATATAAAATGTTGACAGAAATTGATATTGTGACAAGGGCTGACTACGTGACTAAAAACTTATTGAAGTTATGGAAGGCAGATGGAACTGGAATATAGTTTGGCTTAGAGACCGCTGGTGAAAATCTTACAAGTTATCAGAAAAGGAATTATGGACTTATAAACTGCTGGGAAGTTAAACTTTGGATCACTTCATTAAAGATTGCCGGAAGTTCAAGTTTAACTAAGACGAAGGCTCGGAGCTATTAAGAAGGACAAAAACAAATACTTTTCCAGAGAAAACCTTAATAAACGTCTATCAAATAATAATTAAAAGAAAGTAGCTTTTTTATTTTTCACTTGACAATAGTATTCGACCGATATAAACTGGAAGGAGGAGATCATAATTTTACGATTGAAAACAACATGTTGACGTCTTAATCTTTTTAGTTTCTCAAGCTTTTTCGATAAATATGGGTGTTATTGAAATCTTTACCATTCATATAATACTGTAATATGAAATATGTATAGTATGCAGGAGTTGGTCTACCATTAACGTCAAGTAATGGTATAAGTCTAAATGGACCGTCCCAGAAGGAGTCTTCACTAGCTATCCAGTTCCATTGAAATCTTTCTACACCTAAAGCATACGACAATACATGCATTTTAACAATAAACTTTATACTTTAATTATCCATTTATTATAGAGTGAGTGATGGAGTTGGTAGGGAGAGAAAAGATTTGCTCGGTTAAGGGATGTGAAAATAAGGCTTTTAAAGCTATATCTGTATATGAATTTTCTCGTATAGGTGTAAATTTTCCATTGGATATTGAATCTAAAGGTAGAACAATATATCTATGTAAGGAGCATTATAAGGTATATAAGAGGATTACTAAAAAGCATAGAAAGCTTGAAAAATATAGAAGGGGGATGGGATATATCTGAGGAAAAAATAGATAAAATGGAGGCTATTGAAGAAGAGTACTTAAAGATTAGAAGAAATATTGTTGAGGAGAGGACTAAATCTGTATTAGGAGCATCCATATTATTATCTGTTATCTATGATGGTAGTGCCGGGAAGGCTTGTTTAAAACTATATAATCTTGATGACAATAAAATATATTTCTGGTTTGATAATACGAATCATAGACCATATTTATTGTCGGATCTTCTTCCAGAAGAGATTGTTAAGAAATATCCTCAGATATTGATGCATAAAGGATTCAACTATATGGAGCTAGTTGAAAAATACGATGCATTAAGGGATAAAAAGATAATAATGACTAAAATTATTGCAAATGATCCTCTTTCAATAGGAGGATCTAAAAATTCTATTAGAAATATTTTACCAGTAAGCTGGGAATCTAAGATAAAGTATCATTTATGCTATATTTATGATAAAAAACTTATACCGGGAATGCTATATATAGTTAAAAACAATAGAGTTTATCAAGTAAATATAGAGGCTCCTAAAGAGATCAAAGACAGGCTTAAAAATATTTATGGAGAAAACTTAGAGGAAGAATTAGTTGAATGGATAAAGCTTTTTCATGCGCCTATACCCTCTCTTAAGAGAGTTGCAGTTGATATAGAAGTTTTTTCTCCAGTTAGGAATAGAATTCCCAATGCAGAGGAGGCTCAGTATTCGATTATAGCAATATCTTTCTCGGGTTCCGATGGATTAAGAAAGGTTCTTTTATTGGAAAGGAACGGTGTAAAAAATGAGGTAAAGCATAGAGAATTCGATATAGAATATTTTAAGGATGAGAGAAAAATGTTGTTAAAAGCATTTCAAATAATAATGAGTTATCCTATAGTTATCACCTTTAATGGAGATAATTTCGATCTCCCATATCTATATCATAGAGCACAGAAATTAGGGATAAGAAAGGAAGATATACCAATAATTTTGGGTAGAGAATACGCACACGTAGTTCCAGGCATACATATAGATTTATACAAATTTTTTAATAATAAGGCTATACAGGTCTATGCTTTCAGTAATAAATATAGGGAAATTAAGACTTTGGATTCTATTTCTTTAGCACTATTAAATGAGAGCAAAGTTCCCATATCTAAGCCTATTTCCGAGTTATCTCCTATAGAGTTAGCATCATACTGCTTTCAAGATGCCGATCTCACCCTAAAATTAACTCAGTTTGATAACGAGTTAGTTATGAAACTTATAGTTGTATTGATGAGAATAGCTAAGCTTCCGATGGAGGATATAACTAGACATAGTATTTCAAATTGGGTTAAAAGTTTAGCCTATTATGAACATAGGAAGAGAGGATTTTTAATACCTAATTCTAATGACATTCTATCTATGAAGGGTAAAATTTATACAAAAGCTGTTATAAAAGGTAAAAAATATATGGGTGCAATAGTACTAGACCCAATACCTGGAATATTTTTTGATGTAGTTGTCGTAGATTTTGCATCACTATATCCTTCTATGATGAAGGAATGGAATTTATCATATGAAACGGTTAGATGTCCTCATAAAGAATGTAGAAATAATATTGTACCGGGTACACCACACTGGGTATGTAGGAAAAGAAGAGGATTATTATCTACAATTATAGGATATATTAGAGATCTAAGGGTATTTGTATATAAGCCTCTCGCAAAAGACAAGAGCGTGGATGAAAATACTAGGAGACTTTATGATGTAATGCAAAAAGCATTAAAAGTTTTTATAAACGCAAGTTATGGTGTATTTGGTTCCGAAAACTTTTCTCTTTATTGCCCACCTGTAGCTGAAAGTATAACGGCGCTTGGAAGATATGCTATTATAAAGACTATTGAAAGAGCTCAAGCAATGAATTTAGCTATATTATATGGGGATACTGATAGCTTATTTGTGTGGCGTCCCAATTCGGAGAATATCAATGAACTTCTAGCATGGTCTAAAAAAGAGCTTCATATAGATTTAGATATAGATAAAGTTTACAAATTTGTGGCATTTAGTGGATTAAAGAAAAACTATTTAGGAGTATTAAGAAGTGGTAGAATAGATATAAAGGGAATGGTTGGCAAGAAGAGAAATACACCAGAATTTATTAAAAGCTTATTTAAAGAGGTTTCAAATATACTGGCTTCTGTAGATAATATAAATGATATAGATAGCGCCATAGATAGGATTAGAAAATTAACTAAGAAAAGTTATATAATGTTGAAAAATAAGAAATATCCTTTGAATGAATTAGCGTTTAGAGTGACATTGACGAAGAGTTTGAAAGAATATACTAAAACTACGCCTCAGCATGTGAAAGCTGCTTTCCAGCTAAAAAGATATGGATTAAATATTGATATCGGAGATATAATAAGTTTTGTAAAAATTAGGGGAGGAGACGGTGTAAAAGCTTTACAACTAGCCAGAATAGACGAAATAGATGAAAAAAAATATTTAGAATATATTGAGACAACATTTAGACAAATATTGGAGTCTATTGGGGTAGATTTTGACGATATATTGGGTACAAAACATCTAGATAAATATTTCTAACTTTTCTCTGCAAACATATATCCCCATTTCTCTAATGCTTTTTTCAGTTCTTTATGGGTTTCAGCGTATTTCTCAACAGATATATTTTTCATAAATGCATCGACAGCTTGTTTCATAGCGGTTGCACCAGCTTTACTTCCCCATGGATGACCATGAATTCCTCCACCAGCTTGTATAACTATATCTGTACCAAGTATTGAAAGATTTTTGCCAACTATAGCTGGATGAATTCCTCCAGATGCAACTGGAAATACTGTTTTTAAACCATAAAAATCGCTTCTAAGCCAATTATTTATCTCAACAATTTCTTGGACATTTTTCTGTATTCCTCCCATTTTTCCTACCGCTGTGCCCGTATGCAACTGATCTCCACCAGCAAGTCTAACAAGTTTAGCTAATACTTTCATTGAAATACCGTGTCTCGGATTTCTAGTAATTGCTGCATGCATGGTTCTATGACAATGTATAGGCACTTTTATAGACGTATCTTCTGCTAAAATTCTTACAGCGGAGAAACCCGCTGTAAGAAAGTCTACCATAAGGGCTGTAGCACCGTTTTCGAGAGCTATATCAGCTAGTTCAGGTATCTTATATGTTTCAGCTGTAATACAGGGAGCATATATTACTTTTCTTCCAGTTTCTTCTTTTACTCTATCTAGAGCTTCTGCTACATAACTTACTCTATCCTCTAGTGGACAAAATTTTTGGTTAGAGAGTGTTTCATCATCTTTTATAAAGTCTACACCACCTATCGCTGCTTCATAGGCTACTTTCGCTGTCTCCTTAGGGGACAATCCGACCTTGGGCTTAATAATGGTTCCAATATGGGGTCTCCTAGTAGATAAGGTACCCACAATTTTTCTTACTCCCTCTATGCCAAATTTCGGTCCTTTAAATGCTCTTACAAAATCTTTTGGGAAAAGTATGTCTATTAATCGAACATTATTAAGTTTTCCAGAACCAAATAAATTACCCGCTACAATACTAAGCAAATTTGGTATTCCTCCTATTTCATAGTCAAACAATTCTAATGGATAAGCTATTTTTATGATTCCTCCACTATCAGTTTTATTTATTTCAAAGACTTTTGCACTTAAATGGGTTATTAGCCATTCTGTTGCAGTTGATACCTCAGTCCATGTTCCTATAGATTCTTCTGCAGCTATCATTACACCTGCTTCAAGTAGAGATATTTTATTTGGTTCAACGTAATATATGGCAATAATGTTTTCATCAACATCAATTTTATCGGGAGTTGCTGTAAAAATATCTAAAGATTTTTCCGACATATTTTATCCCGATTTATATATAATATTAAGACATCTATATTATTGTTTTCAAATGTAGGCGGATCTATAGATCTTAATAGATAAATTTATTTTTCTTAAATAGATCACCGACATTTTCGTCTTGATTTAATAATAGTGAAATTAGGTTATAGTTTATATAAATTTTAGTTGATATATATCAGTTAAAGAATAATTATTTAAATGTCTCATAAATATCTTTACCCAGTGATATGATGAATAAATACCCAGCCGAAGATGATGAAGGGTGTATTGAATATAAGTTAAAATTATCTATAGAGGAAAAGGATAGAATCGAGAAAATAGCGACACAAATGAAATATAGATTAATTGAGGGTGGTGGGGAAGCATTTTATATTATAGGTGTTACTGATGACGGTTTTCCCATGGGTATAAGTGAGGATGAGATAAAGAAGACTTTAAAGATACTTAGACTCGCCGCGGAAAAAATAAATGCAAGTATTAAGGTTATTAGAAAAAATCCTGCAAAAAATGGTTATATTGTAGAATTATTTATAAGACTTGCTAGAAAGACTAGGCCACCTTTATTTATAACTATACCTGTCTTAGGAAATGTTGATTGTGGTAAGTCTACATTGATAAGCGTATTATGTACTGGAAGACTGGATGATGGAAAAAGAGGAGCCATGATGAAAATTGCCCGTTATTTACATGAAATTATTTCTGGACGTACCTCTTCGATCTCGTCGCATCATCTAGGATTTAATAGAAATGGTGAGATAGTTAATTACGAGATAGCAGATCCTCTTAATGAGGCAGAAATATTTTTGAGGAGTAATAAGATAATTACATTCATAGATTTGGCTGGGCATAAAAGATATCTTAAGACGACGGTAAGAGGAGTTACTAGCAGAACACCGGACTATGCATTATTAGTTGTGGCAGCAAATACAGGTTTACTTAAGATGGGGAGAGAGCATCTCGGTATATCTATTGCATTGAAAATACCCATTATAGCAGTTATTACTAAAACTGATATTACTCCTAAATGGGTTCTGAAAAATACATTAGAGGAAATAGTTAGTTTGTTAAAAAAACCTGGATTAAACAAGATACCAGTTTTGATTAAAAATTTAGATGACATTATTCTATCTGCCAAAAATATTTCTTCAAATAGAATTGTTCCAATATTTATTGTTTCAAATGTTACTGGTAGTGGTTTGGATAAGCTAATAGAATTTTTAAATGTGATACCTCCAAGAATGAGGTGGGATGAGAGAATAAGTGAAAAATCATTGATGTACATTGAAGATAAGTTTAATGTAAGAGGGGTAGGACTTGTTGTAAGTGGATTAATGTTGCAAGGAGCCATATCTAAGGATGATTATGTTCAGGTAGGACCTTTTAGCGATGGTAGTTTTAGGATATCCCGTGTAAAATCAATACATATAAATAGAATCAATTGTGACAGAGTTATTCCAGGCCAGGAGGCATGTCTAGCTCTAACAAACATAGATTATAATGAAATTAGTAAGGGTATGGTTGTGTTAGATAAGTCTATAAATCCGAGGGCTACTAGAGAATTCTTAGCTAAAATAACTATCTTAAAACATCCTACAACTATCAAAAGTGGCTATCAAACTGTATGTCATATACACTCCGTTAGACATACAGTTATATTTAAAGACATGAGTATAGAACCTATGCGTACAGGCGATACAGGAATGGTTAGACTAAAATTTTTAAAACACCCATGGTATATACGTAAAAACGATACATTTATCTTAAGAGATAGCAGGACAAGAGCTCTCGGAACAATATTAGAATTAAAATAATCTTAATTAGGAGGATATTAATATCTATATGATTGTATCAATAGGTGTTAACGTTGAGTGATGAAATAGATTTAATAAAAAGAAAGAAATTACTAGAATTTCAGAAAAAAATGCTTAAGAAAAAATTTCAGCAAAAGAATGTTAAGAGAACTCTGTCTCCACGAGAATTTCTAGATACGTATTTGACAGAAGGTGGTAGAGAGATGCTTAAAAGAGGGTTCCAACAATATCCAGGGGTGGCTCAGTACATTGTAAATGGGTTAGTAAGGCTTATTATTTCTAAAAGAATCACTGGAAAAATAG
>Ga0190316_1000399_pt1 | contig 12767 bp, 17 predicted proteins | sample 48701112_MG_FD_161663 | JGI IMG/M metagenome (GOLD analysis project Ga0190316, IMG submission 161663) | Hydrothermal vent sediment bacterial communities from Southern Trench, Guaymas Basin, Mexico - 4870-11-1-2_MG | ecosystem: Environmental > Aquatic > Marine > Hydrothermal vents > Sediment ... | reverse complement strand
GGCCCTCGCCAATGACAAAAAGAGACAAAGGGAGATCGCGAAGAGCATGGACTCCTTTATAGCGGCGGCTCCCCTCATGCCGCTGATTGGAAGAATATTCGGTCCAATACTCGGTCCGAGAGGGAAGATGCCGACCCCCGTCCCCCCAACAGCGAATATCGAGGAGATCATCGAGAGGCACAGGAGAACAATTAGGGTTAGAGCACGAGATCAACCTGTGCTTCACTGCAGAGTTGGAAGCGAAGGTATGTCTGACGATGAGATAGCCGAGAATATACAGGCAGTTATAGGCAGAATAGCCCGTAGGCTCAAGAGGGGCATAAAGAATATCGATTCCATATACGTGAAGCTCACGATGGGGCCTGCCATTAAGGTGGAGATTTAGGAGAGATTTAGAATGCAGAGGCAGATATTAATTCGTAAAGCCAGAAAAGTTGAGGAGATAAGGGATCTCTTAAAGAGATATAGGGTTGTCGGCGTTGCAAGCCTCCATAAGGTCAGGGCCGCCCAGCTTCAAGAACTACGCAAGAAACTGAGAGGTGTAGCGCATATTCAAGTCATAAAGAATACGCTCATGAAGAGGGCGATATCAGAGCTAAATGAGAAGCCTGAACTGAAGAAGTTAATAGAGCATCTTACGGGATCAAACATCTTCCTCTTTACAGATATAAATCCATTCAAGCTCGCATTGATCTTAGAGCGGAGCAAAGTTAAGGGATTCGCGAAGGCAGGGGACATAGCAAGTGAAGATATAATTGTTCCGGCTGGAAATACTGGTTTGGCTCCGGGGCCGATAATCAGTCAGCTCGGCTCAGTTGGGATACCTACTAGGATAGAGTCTGGAAGCGTATGGGTCAGCAGGGATACTGTTGTTGCGAGGAAGGGTGATGTAATCTCCCAAAGTCTGGCCGCTATCCTCTCTAAGCTAGGAATAAAGGCTATCGAGTCTGGATTGACGCTTAAAGTTGCCTATGATAATGGGCTTATAATATCCGGGGATGAACTCTCCATAGACTTGGATGAGTATAAGCGCATGATAGGCGAGGCATACGCCGAGGCATTCAATCTTTCAGTGAACTCGCATTACCCAATGGCAGAGAATATTCAAGTCTTACTTCAAATAGCAACCTCTGAAGCTTACAGGCTGGCATTCAACGCTAACATACCAGCAAAGGAGATCATAGCGGATCTCATAAGGAAAGCCCATCTAGAGGCTATGGCTCTCTCATCCAAGATTCAAATCCAATAGATGTAGACAAGGGGATTATAGCATCAGAAGTTTAGGGATCTAAACCAATTCAAAGTTCTCTCTTACAACCTCCATTGTATGCTCTCTTTCATGAATGCATTATCCAGACCCTTAATTATGCAAAGCTCATCCTTATCGTTTAGATCCCTGATTACCCCGTATCCCTTAGGAACCCCTCCAATAGAATGACAAAGTCGCTGAACCAAAACTGTAATCACATCTAAAGCATCTAGGGGGCATGATCAAATTGGCAGTTTCAAAGCAGACAATCTTTACTTAAGTCTTTCAAGACACTGGAAGCTTAATCGATAATTGATCTTCAGATCTTCTCGAATTCCAGGTTGATGCTCCGTAGATATTCCATAAGTGCAGACTTATGGGAGCCCTTAATTCCCTTCCAGTCAAGAATTGCCCTTTCAACTTGCTCAACGGTCCTATCAACGCATTGCCTCAGCATCTCCTCATCCAGCAGACCAACCGCATGCTTGGATACTATATGGCCAAAGGCTATATTGGAATTTAGAGCCCTCCGAGTAAACTTGCCATTATAGTGTGGACCTCCAATGCCAATAACTGTTGGATAGACTGTGCTCGTTGAGGCCGCGGCTAAAGCTCCCCTAGCAACCGCCTCAGCCGCATCAGGATCTTTCCATTGAGGCGGAGAACTCCCTAATTCAACGAACATGGTTGGGACATCAAGGGAGGGGCCGTGATGAGTGCATTCATATGAGACTTCATATTCAAGATCCATCTCCTCCTGTGCTTTCTTCATGGTCATCAAGGCCTCCTTCATCGCGCTCGCCGGGGAGACTGAGACTCTCCTAGGCAATCCGCCAAGAGACGCTTCACCCAAATTTCCGGGAGTATGAACTGAAAGTGTAGGTCTACCACTCGCACTTTTATGCTTAGAGATAAATATCAGCAGTTTCAGATGCTTTGGAAGCGGAAGATCCTGCGTATCCACAGTTTCGCGATCGATGAATATAAGCTCAGCTCGCTCGCCATTCGGTAGATCCCTAGAATATACTGGATTACCCATGAACCTCTTAGATTCAACTTTAAAGCCGTGATTATCGATCAGACACTTTGCAATATTAAGTGAAGCCGCATCTCTCTTTGAAGAGACTAGTAGAATCAACCCTTGAAATCACCTTAGACTCCAAAAAATTGAGAAGTTAAGGGTTAGCCTTCAGGCAGAGTCTCAGTACTTCTCACACCGTTAATCTCGTTTATGCGTATCGTTATCTCCCTAAGTTCTCTGTAGTCCTCAACCTCCAAGAAGACTGCTATATCAAATCTTCCGTAGGTGAGAAAGGCCTTTCGAACACCCGTAATCGTCTTCACCGTCTCTAGAATCGAATCAGCCTTTGTTGGCACGACCTTAAGGAGCACACACGCATCCATTCCTTTCCTCACCTCTGAACCTCAACTAGAGTTTCAGTGAAGACTACGCCTGCCAATCTGCTGATCCTGATCACAGCCTCCCCGAGATCCTGCATGTCATCACATTCAATATCGGCTACTACATCGTATCTTCCGAGAACCGGAAATACCCTCTTGACATCTTTGACCTGCCGAATTCTCTCCACGACCTCCTCGAATTTTCCATGCGAAGTCCTTATGAGCACGCAGGCTGAAACCAAGATCTCACCTCAGAAAAGATAATGATAGAAACTAATATAACAATTGCTCATTCCGGGACAAAAATGAGGGGGATATGAGACTCAGTCCACGCTGAGCCTCGCCCCGCAATACGGACAGACCAGAATATCCTCAGGTAGATTGCTTAAGTCCCTATTGCATGAAGGACAGAGCCTCCCGCTAGCCTCAGCCTTAACCTCTTGCAATCTAATCTTCTTCCTCAATCTCTCAATCTGCTCTTCAGCCTGACGCCTAATCCTCCTTATCTCCTCCAGCGTAGAGGAAACCTCATCTATGATATCGCGGCATGCCTTTATCCCCTCGCTTACCAAGTATGCTATCGCCTCTGAACGGGTCTTAAAGACTCCAGCCTCAACGAGCATATCAACTACCTTCAAGTCTTCATCCCTAATCCTCGAAGCCACAACATTCGATCTTACGCCACATACCTGAGATATCGGAGGTACCTTTGGTATCGGCGGAAGAGGAGGAATAGAGCCCCTTCTGATCTCCTCCTTAGCCCTATTCGTCCACTTATCAAACTCGCTTCTCCACTCAGCCAGTACCTCTTTGTATCTTTTGAGCATCTCATTTAAAGCTTCACGATATGCGCTTATCATGTCTTTATTGCTCATTCTCAATCACCCATGTAAACGATTTACATTATGTAAATCGTTTACATAAATATAAAGTTTTCGCCGATAATCTGTCAAACTTTTTATTCCAAACCGACACTCTCTGATTGGAGATCAACATGAGTGGATCTGATGTAGTAGCGGATTTACTTATACATGGAAATCTCGTGAATGTCTATTCCGGATGCATATCAAAATCTTATGTCGGTGTGAAGGATGGGAGAATAATCTACGTTGGAGGGAATAGGATAAGGGCTAGGAAGATCATCGATGTAGGCTCGAGATACATTCTACCAGCCTACATTGACGGACATATACACATGGAGAGCTCCCTTCTCATACCAAGTCAATTCGCGGTTGCCGTCATTCCTAGAGGAACGTGCTGTGTGATCGCTGATCCACATGAAATAGCAAATGTATGCGGGGTTGAGGGGATAGAATTCATGATCGAGGACTCCAATAGAACTCCGCTGAAGGTCTATTTTATGATTCCATCATGCGTTCCAGCGACGAGACTTGAGACTTCAGGGGCGGAGATAGGGCTTGAGGAGATAGAGTATCTAAAGAGGAATGAGCGGATCCTAGGGCTTGGAGAAGTCATGAACTTCTCGGGTGTAATAATGGGAGATGAAAATGTGCTCGCTAAGATAAGGGCATGCGAGGGAATGATAATTGATGGGCATGCCCCAGGAGTTAGGGGGAGGGATCTCTGCGCTTACATAGCCGCTGGCATAATGTCTGATCATGAATCGATAACTGCTGATGAGGCTATGGAGAAGCTCTCCCTTGGAATGTGGATTATGATCAGGGAGGGATCGACGGCGAAGAACCTCGCGGAGCTCTCGAAGATCGTCTCTAGAGGCTGCCCTGAGAGAGTCATGCTTGTAACGGATGATCAGCATGCAGATGACCTATTAGCTGAGGGACACATGGATCGCGTTCTAAGGAGGGCGGTTGAGGAGGGTATAGATCCCATCGACGCGGTTCGAATGATCACAGTTAAGCCAGCCGATTACTTTGGTTTACGCCGCTTGGGAGCGGTGGCGCCTGGAAAATCAGCTGACATAGCCATAGTTGATAATCTCAAAGAATTCAAGGCCGAGATCGTCCTTATAGACGGAAAGATAGTAGCCAAGGATGGAGAATATCTTTCGGGAGTCAAAAGATCGATCATAAAAGAATCTGTTAGGGGAACCGTGCATACAGCCGAGATCACCCCAGAAGACCTAAAGATATCATCTCCTGGAATCGTGGATGGATGGGTTGAGGTATGGACGATACAGATTATACCAGACCAGATAGTCACCGAGAAGGTTAAGTGTAAACTTCCAGTCAGAAATGAGAATGTCTTTCCGAATGCAGAGATCGATACTGCAAAGATATGCGTTGTCGAGAGGCATCGTGGAACGGGTAGGATTGGAAAAGGATTTGTGAGGGGCTTCGGCCTCAAGAGGGGGGCCTTAGCATCAACGGTCGCCCATGACTCACATAACATAGTCGCTGTTGGAATGAGTGATGACGAATTATGCAGGGCGATCAATAGGGTTAGGGAGATAGGCGGGGGGTTAGTCGCCACCGATGGAGAAAAAGTGATATGCGAGCTTCCACTCCCAATAGCGGGGTTGATGTCGGATCGTAATGCGGAATTCGTCGCAGAAAGGACTGAGGATCTAAATGAGGCCGCGCACAGCCTCGGCTGCGATCTTAAGAGCCCATTCATGGCGCTCTCATTCCTAGCGCTTCCAGTCATACCGAAGCTGAAGATAACTGATCTCGGACTTGTAGACGTTGAGAAGATGAGGTTGATCAGCATATTCGCTGGATCAGAGAGCGGAGAATCGACGTAGGCATTTATTAATATAGACGAACATCACATTCTTGGAGGGTAAATATTGAGCGATAGGGTTAGGATAATTGAGAGAATGGAGATTCCGAAGGGGTTAAGAGCGATCTTCGGCCTTCCAGATGTTGGACTTGTTGGAACCATAGCGGCGTCACATATAATCTCAAAGATGAAACTAACTGAAGTGGCATACGTAAAGTCGGAGCTTCTTCCGCCCATCATCATGCTTGAGGAGGGTCTCCCAAAGGCCCCAATAAGAATCTTCGGAGGCGAGAAACTCATAGTTTTAACCTCCGAAATAGCGATACCATCCTCTTCGATATATTCAATAATTGAGGCTCTAACTGGCTGGATCTGGAAGAAGAAGGTTCAGGAAGTATTCACGCTAGGCGGACTTCCTGTTCCAAATAGATACGAGATAGAGAAGCCAAAGATATTCGGAGCGGCGTCAAACAAGAACTTACTTGAGAGATTGAAGGAGAAGAATATTCAGCTTATCAAGCGTGGATTTCTGGTTGGACCGCAAGCCCTCATATTGAGCTTCTGCTCTGAACATGGGATCCCCGCAATTGCATTACTGGCTGAATGCTTCCATAATTATCCCGATCCAGAGGCTTCATCCATAGTCATCCAAGCACTAAACCGAATGATTGATATGGATATTGATATATCTGAACTTATAGAGAAGGGCGAGGAAGTCCGTCTAGCAATGAGGGATATGATGAGAAGAACGCAGGCAGAATTATCTAGAATGAGAAAATCGCACGAGTATGACATACCGGGATACTACATCAAATAGGAGGTTGAAAGGAAGATGAGGAAGAGAAGGTCTATCTTCGATATTCTACGCGAGCGAATGGAAGAGCTGGAGGCCATCGCCGAGGAGATGCTTGATCAATTCGTTGAAAGGCCGAGCTGGGATACAAGCAGTCAGTCGCTTGAGCCATTATGCGATGTCTCCGTAAGATCAGACAGCGTAATCGTAACAGCCGACCTTCCAAGAGTTGACCCTAAGAGCATAAGGGTAAGCGGGATATCCGATGATCTAATAGAGATAACAGCCGAGATGAAGGTTAAGATAAACTTCGAAGATTTCGGGGTTACCCATCGGAGGGGGGAGTTCTCACGCTTCAGCTGCAGAGTTCCCCTTCCAGTTCCAGTTGACATCAGCAGGGCTAGGGCGAGATTCAGAAGGGGAATATTAGAGGTGATCCTCCCCAGAAAACTCGGATACGAGATAAAAATTGAATGAAAACCGAACGCTTTTATATATGGTTAAACACAGTGAAGGATGGAGGGATAATTTCTTGTCGTATGAAGATTGGTGGTCCAGATGGTTCAGGAGGAGGATGTGGCCATTCCCAAGCCGACTCTTCGATGAGATAGACGAGATGTTTAAGGAATTAGATGAAATGATGCGAAGGGAATTCGAGGATATCTCTAAGAGAACTCCAAGTGAATTGATTAGGGAGAGGAAGCTCCCAGATGGATCAGTAGTTCGTGAGTGGGGTCCATTCGTTTATGGATATAGCATAACGATAGGCCCAGATGGTAAGCCTCAGATTCGAGAGTTCGGAAATATAAAGCCAACACGTGAGTTCGGTAAGCCTAGAATCGATATTAGAGAGGAGAGGGAGCCGCTTGTCGACGTCATAGAATCCAATGGAGAAGTGAAGGTAATAGCTGAACTTCCAGGAGTTGAAAAGAAGGATATTAAGCTGCATGGAACAGAGACTAAACTGACGATATCAGTTGATACGCCTCAAAGGAAGTATTATAAGGAAGTAGAGTTGCCAAGCAAGGTTGAACCGAAAAAGGCGAAGTCAACCTATAGAAATGGAGTTTTGGAGGTAACTCTGCCGAAAAAGGAAGAGAAGAAGCTGGAAGGGGAACCCATAAAGATAGAATAGCCAAAAACAAAATCATGCCTCTTTATTTTTTGATGAGAATATAAGTTTATATTCTAATTTGCTGAATTATCCCCATAAAGAATAGATTTAACAGTTACTGAGGTAATTCTGTAGTGAAAAGCGTATCTTAACAGTCTCATTGAATCTCCGCCGAGAAGAGGAATCTTCATCGGCGATTCAAGAATCGAGGTGATCGTGATGCTCAATGTCATCAGCATGATCTACATTGGAATCTACCTATTAACGTTACTGCTCGCCTCAGCCGAGCTAACGTCGCTTTCAGTAGCCGCCCTTATCGGAGCGGCATTATCAACGTTCTTCGGAATAATCCTCGGAGTCTTCACACCGGAGGAGGTCATAGAATTCATTGATTTCAGGGTGATCCTCCTACTCGTTGGGGTGATGGTGACATTTGAGGTCGTTGAGAGAAGCGGATTATTCCGCATAATAGCGCTTTATGCGATAAAATACTCGAGGGGAGACCCGAAGACGCTCTTCTTTTCGCTCTGCTTCGTCTCAGCCGCCCTCTCCCTCTTCCTAAGCGACGTAACGGCGATACTACTAATCGCGGCTGCTGCGGGCACGATAGCCAGAATAATGGATTATGATCCAGTGCCATACTTCGTCTCAGCCGCCATAATGATAAATCTAGGCGGAACAAGCACATTGATAGGATCGACAAGCAACATGATCATAGGGATCGCTTCTGGACTTAGCTTCATAGACTTCCTATATTACCTAGCGCCATGCGAGATAACACTTTGGATACTAACTTCGCTTGCGCTATACATACTATATAAGCCGAGACTTGGAGAGAAGAAGCCTCCGCCAACGTATGATCCATGGAGTGAGGTAAAGGATAGAAGAACCGTCTATAAGGCTGGATTCGTAATAATCCTCTTCCTAATTCTATTTCTGCTATACGAGCGATGGAATATAGGACCCGAAATAATAGCCTTCCTATGCGCCATCCTAGCACTGATAATAGTCAATGTTGATGCGGGAACGATCTTCCGCCAGATCGATTGGGAAACAATATTTTTTATAGGGGGTTTCCTAATAATTATTGGAGGATTGGAGAGGACAGGTGTTTTATCGGCCATTACAAGGATGATGTTAGGGATGGCTCATGGATCCTCACTCTCAGCCTCCCTATTAACCCTCTGGTCAAGTGCTCTTTTAAGCGTCTTTGTCAGCAACATCGCAGTTGCATTAACTTATGCACCCATAATAGGAATGATGAAAGATTTAAATTTGAATATGACATCTTTATGGTCGTCTCTTATTTTGGGGACGAATCTCGGAGGCGCGGCTACTCCAGTGAGCGGGGTTGTCTGCGTCTTGGCCTTAGGAGCCCTTAAGGAGGAGAATGTAAATTTGAGTTTCATAGATTTTTCTAAGGCAGGAGTCTTAACTACGATCATCCAATTGGCATTTGCAACGCTATACTTGATCATTAGATTTGGAGTATGAGGGATGGACATGAAGGATTTAAGGGAGAGAATTTTGAAGTGCGAGAAGCGCTCCATAGATAGGTATAAAGAAGAAAAGGATGAATTCGAGAAGGTGATGGGAACTCCAAAGATAGAAGTCAGCGTTGAACTGCCGAAGGGCTATGAGGATAGGAGAGAAGACTTCTTGGAGCTCGCAAAAGAGGAAAGCTTTCTTAAGGATGCGAATAAAGCCCTAAACAGAGTTGTTAAGAAGCACCTAAAGAAAATGAAAGGGCAGACTGAAGAAGCCACGAAATCCAGATAGGAATTTTTTCATGGAACCTAGCCCAGCCCGTAAATGCCTTCTAATATGTATTCTACTGCTATAGCCGCTATTATCAGAGCCATCACCCTCGATATAATGAGAGAACCTGATCTCCCGAGGAGACTGTGGATCTGATCTATGAATCTCAGAGTCAGCCAGACTATAAAGAAGACTATTAAGACGGAGGCTACTGTAACTGCTACGCCGAAGAGCCTAATGTTCAGTATCGTCGTCGTTATCGCTCCTGGCCCCACCAACAATGGTATTGCTATCGGGACTACGCCGACACTCTCTTGGGAGACCTTCCCTCCATTCCAGCTTCCGGTTAGCAGCATCCTCATGGCTATTAGTAGGAGGAGTATTCCCCCAGCTATCATAAAGCTCTGCAGGGATATCCTAAAGAGGATGAGTATCTGCTCGCCTAGAAGAGCAAAGAAAAGCAACAGAATTATGCCTGTAGCTGTGGCTACCTGAAAAGTCCTCTTTCTCTCCTCCCTATCCATATTCTCAGTTAGACTGACTAATATCGGCAGGTTTCCAAGAGGATCAACTATTATGAATAGAGATACGGTTGCCTTAATAAGATCTGGAGCCGCCGAGACTATTACTTCATACATAAAATATTATTTGTCAAACTTAAACTTAAATCCAGTCTCTGCCTCTTCAGTAACCTTTTAGCGTTAGATTGATGAATAAATGTAATAGCAGAGCGAAGAGGGACATTCTGGATTGCAAGAGGAGGATATGACTCCGAGGGAAAGGTGGCTTGCGATACTTAGGAGGAGGAAGCCCGACAGGATACCGATGGATTACTGGGCGACACCCGAAGTTACCGAGAGACTCATGAGATACTTGCATGTGAAAAGCCTAAAGGAGATGTATGAGAAGCTTCACATAGACGCCGTGATTACTGTAAATCCCAAGTATGTTGGACCTCCAATTCCGGAAGACTCTGACATTTACGGCTGCAGATACAGGAATGTGCATTATAAGGGCGGAGTATATAAAGAATGCATCTACCATCCGCTTGCAGAATTCAAGTCTGTAAGTGAGATTAAGAGGAAGTATGAGTGGCCGACAGTCGACATGTACGATTACTCCGTGATACATGATCAGATGATTGAATTTGAGGATTATCCGATTCGAGGCGGGGGATCAGAGCCCTTCCTTATATACAAGAAGCTTAGAGGCCAAAAGCAGGCCTTTCTCGACTTATATCTCCACCCAGACATCGTTCATTACTGCCTAGACAAACTGTTCGATTTCTGCTATGAGAATACTAGGCTCATATATAAGGAGGCTCCTGGAAAGATAATGCTAAGCTATGTAGCTGAAGATTTCGGCTCTCAGACCGACCTGTTATTCTCGCCCAAGCATATACGCGAATTCTTAATTCCGAGAATGAAGCGTATGATCGATCTGGCCCACAGCCATGGAGTATACGTATTTACGCATAGCGATGGGGCGATAAGGAGGATAATTCCAGATCTGATAGAGGCTGGAATTGACATATTAAATCCCATCCAGTGGAGGTGTAGGGGGATGGATCGAGAATCACTAAAGAGGGACTTCGGAGATAAGATAATCTTTCATGGAGCCATGGATAACCAGCAGACATTAGCATTCGGCTCAGAGGATGATGTCCGCCGGGAAGTCCGGGATAACCTTAGAATACTTGGGAAAGGAGGGGGATACATATTGGCTCCATGCCATAATATTCAGCCAATAACGCCTATAGAGAATATAATCGCAATGTATGACGAGGGCTACAAGATGGGGGCATCATTCCTATAAATCCTCGAGATGTTTATTGTGTGGATTCCTCACTTTCCCCTTCGGACTTTTGCGACTTGTCCTACCAACATTCTTTTGTAAAGGCTGAAGATTCATCATACTGAAATATGACGGAGGTGCATCCATAAATAAGCGTGGTGCACTTATACTCGTGATGGTGCACCATTCAGGCGGTGGATGCAGTTGATGGTGGACGTTCAAGTTTACTGCCCGGACTGATACGCCTAGGTAAGGATCGGAAAAGCCGAGGTTGACGAGGATATGCTTGAAGCGCTTCGGAGACTGCTTGGCCACGTCGAGTTCAGGGGCGTGCAGGAGGGCGCGAGCCCTGTTCCCGTCGCTGGCCGAGGCAGTCACGCTCGACCCGTATAGAGGGCCAATCCGGTGGCTTTTTACGATAAGGAGAGAAATTGAAAACGCAAAGAACAAGACATACGATGCCTGAACCAGAAGATGATGCCAAGGAAAGTCAGCTTCCAGCGAAAAAGCAAAGGAGGAGATGATGGAGGCCGTGATAAACACTAGGATCATGATGGATCTGATAAGCAAGTGAGAGGCAATAGAGGCCGCAAACGAATTCTGGACCGACAGGCTATTAATGGAGATGGTGTCGGAGGACTTCGGAAAGACATTGAGCCCCCAGATCTAAAAGAACGGCTCTAGGCTCCTCCCGATCCTCGTCCTCCTCAGCCTTTCCTTCTGATCCTCGGTTAAGACGCTACAGATCTCTCTCAGGGCGATCTCGAACCACAGCTCCTTCTTCTCCAGTTGCATCTCTACCTTGCCGCAGATATTGCACCAGTCCTTAACCTCAACCCTGTCGGGATGGCTATAATCAACACTCTAGTCAATAGCTATCCTCACACCCCTGTTTTCTCCCCTAACCTCGACGACGAGCCTCCCATCCCTATCCGTGAACCAGTTGACATACTCGCTGAGCGGTGTCCTGTACTCCTCCAGCAACTCAAAGAATCTCTGCTTCACGTTCTTGGCGACCAACTCCCTGAGCATAGCGAGCTCCTCCTCAACAGCCTCCTCTATCCCTCCGTACCTCGTAAAGCCCTCCTCGCTCTCCATACCCTCCCTATAGCACCTCTCACAAACCTTAATTAACTCGCCAGAAATACGGTCCCTCACCGTATAAATTTCATTCTCGGAAAAAAGGCTCCCCGCACCTCTCACAAAAACCAAACTCCAAATCCCTCTTCACATCAACCACCCATACACAAAAATTTTAAAATACACCCAAATGAATAAGCGTTGCGCATGGGAGACGTCCTAATGAAAAGCCATAACCGATGACGTCGCCTAAAATTTAATGGCGAGTAGAATATCAGCTGTAAGTTAAGGACGTTGCTAAAGAGGTGGGAAGATGAAAGTATTCGTTTATGTAGTGGCTGCCTCAAAAGACCCCAATAACGTGGAATGTGTTGTCCCATTTGAAGTAAATGATGATCTAATCTTTTTTGAACCTTGTAAAAAACGCTTGAGAGAAAACTTTTACGAATGGTATTTGAAAAGTTCCCCTAATGGAGAGAAAGATGTGTCTTCTGAGGATTTGTATGTCATAGGTTTAAATGGAAGCAATTTGAGGAAAGAGAGAAAAATCATCTGGGTTGGTAAGATTCTTAAAATCTTAACTTTTGAAAAAGCATATCATATCTGCTCATCGGACAAACGATTTAAAGATATGATGCAACGGCAAGATTCCCCATTACATTTAGAGCCTATATATGACAGCGGGAAAACTTTTTTATTGAATATAAATTGCGCTCCACGGAGCATGAAAAGAACGGTGAATGGATTTTAGATGTTATCAAAAAGAGGAATTACCCGAACGTTGAAATAGATTTAAAAAATAAGACTATAATTTTGAGAGATCCTTCTGAGCGTAAAGAGATATTTCTTAGAGATTGTTGCTTTCCTTGTAAAAATAT
>Ga0190316_1000398_pt1 | contig 12771 bp, 11 predicted proteins | sample 48701112_MG_FD_161663 | JGI IMG/M metagenome (GOLD analysis project Ga0190316, IMG submission 161663) | Hydrothermal vent sediment bacterial communities from Southern Trench, Guaymas Basin, Mexico - 4870-11-1-2_MG | ecosystem: Environmental > Aquatic > Marine > Hydrothermal vents > Sediment ... | reverse complement strand
CCTTTGACAGGGAGAGAATGGCACAAAAGGTTTTCGGAACAATTGATACCTCCCATCCAGGGGTGAAAGAGGTGCTGGGTTTGAAGGAGTATCTTTATGGTGGGAAGATATTCACATTCAGGAAACTTCCTGACCCAAACGAGAAATTTGCCCTGACACCAAAGGAGACAAGGGTTCTTTTTGAGTCAAAGGGATGGAAAAGGGTTGTTGCATTCCAGACAAGGAATGTTCCACATCTCGGGCATGAGTATGTCCAGAAGACTGCACTAACCTTTGTTGACGGGATTTTTATAAATCCTGTGATAGGGAAGAAGAAGAAGGGAGACTTTAAGGATGAGGTGATCCTTGAGGCTTACAGGGTATTGATTGACAACTACTATTTGAAGGATACAGCAGTGCTTGGAATCTGGAACACAAGGATGAGATATGCAGGCCCAAGGGAGGCAATATTCCATGCCATAGTGAGAAAGAATTATGGTTGCACACACTTCATCGTTGGAAGGGACCATGCAGGTGTGGGAAACTTTTATCCTCCCTATGCTGCCCAGGAGATTTTTGACCACTTTCCTGACCTTGGAATAACACCCGTGTTCTTCAGGGAGTTTTTCTACTGCAAAAAATGTGGAACTATAACAAACTCAAGGGTGTGCCCTCATCCTGATGAGGATAGGGTGAATTTTTCAGGGACAAAGATAAGGAATATGCTTATCTCAGGTGAAGACCCATCACCACAATATATGAGGCCAGAGGTTGTTCAGGTAATCAGGAGGATTTCCAACCCCTTTGTGGAATAATCTTTTTAATGTCTTCTCCCTTCCTTAATGCATCCATTATCCTTCTGCTTTCTGGAGGAAGGGCTGAACCCAGAAATTTATGAACCTCTTCAAGCCATCTGAGTTTCTGGGCACATGAAAGTTTTCTGAATCTTTCAACTGCATGTTTGTCAACATAATAGTTGAAACCACCTTTATCCATTCTTTATCTCTCTTAGTATCTCTATATCTGATAAATCCTGTTTTCTTCCACTTATTGTTTTCAACCTTATAAGGTCCTCAATACACACAACTGGAATGGGTTCACCTTCGGCGTTAAATATGTTTTTCCTTGAATATAGTTCCTTGAAAGGGATGGGTGGGTTTATCAGAATATCAAGCACCGCAAAGGGATGTTCAGGATTTACAAAGGAGAAAACAACCATGTGTTTTTTCTCTATCCATTCCTTTCTTTTAACTTCATCAAGTAGTTCTTCTGGAGCAACAGGGATTGCGGGTTTTAAATCAAGTTTCTCCATTGCTCTGAGCAAATTCTCAATATTTTCACGGGAGAGTTCCATAGCAATATCCATGTCTGTTGTCATTCTTGGAATACCATAAAGGGTGGCAGCCACGCCACCCACGATAAGATATTTTACTCCCTCTCTATTTAACGTGCTTATTAACCGTAGATATATCTCAACCTCCTTCTACCTGTTTAAACACGATGTTCCCATTCTCCAGTTCTGCCATAACCTTACCTTCTTTTATTTTACCCTCTATTATCTCGTTTGCAAGTGGGGTCTCAATATATCTCTGGATTGTTCTTTTCAGGGGTCTTGCACCGTAGGCAGGGTCGTATCCCTCCCTTGCCAGGAATTCCTTAACACTATCAGACATCTCAAACTCAATATTTCTCTCTTTTAGTCTTCTCTTGAGGTCAACCAGCAGTATATCAACAATCTCCTTCACATGTTCAAGTGTCAGTGGCCTGAATATGATAATTTCATCTATCCTGTTGAGAAATTCAGGCCTCATTGTCCTCTTCAATGCATCAAAGACCTTCTCCCTCAAGACTGTATAATTATCAGCGAGTTCCTGTATGATGTCAGATGCAATGTTAGATGTCATGATGATCACCGTATTCTTGAAGTCCACAGTCCTTCCCTTTCCATCAGTGAGCCTTCCGTCGTCAAGTATCTGGAGAAGCACGTTGAAAACATCAGGGTGTGCCTTCTCAATCTCGTCAAATAGAATTACCCTGTATGGTCTTCTCAGGACCGCTTCAGTCAGGTATCCACCTTCCTCGTACCCAACATATCCAGGAGGTGCACCTATGAGCCTTGATACAGCATGCTTCTCCATGTATTCACTCATATCAACACGGACAAGTGCATCCTCTGAATCAAAAAGTACCCAGGCAAGAGCCTTTGCAAGTTCTGTTTTCCCAACGCCTGTTGGACCAAGGAAAATAAAGGAACCAATGGGCCTTCTCTCATCCCTCAATCCACTCCTTGCCCTTCTTATTGCATTGGCAATGGCAGTGACTGCCTCTTCCTGGTCAACAACCCTTTCATGGAGTTTTTCTTCAAGATGGACGAGTTTTTCCCTGTCCTGTTCAAGCATCTTTGAAACAGGAATGCCTGTCCATTCTGATACAATCTCAGCAATATCCTCCTCTGTGAGAACATCGGTTAATCCTTTCTCCTCCATCCATTTCTTTTTCTTCTCCTCAAGTTCCTTCTGTAGCAGTTCAATCTTCTTTTTCAGGTCTTCTTCAAGTGTTGGATTGTTCCTTGCTTCCTCCTCAAGTTGTCTTATTCTCTTCTCAATATCCCTTATTTCATCGGGTGTTTCGGACAGTTCAATCTTCCTCCTTGCGCATGCCTCGTCCATAAGGTCTATTGCCTTGTCAGGTAGATACCTTCCCTGAATGTACTTCTTGGAGAGGATAACTGCTGCTTTAACTGCATCATCTGTAATCTTCACACCATGATGTTTTTCATAACTCTCTTTAAGCCCCATGAGGATTTTTATTGCATCTTCAACAGATGGTTCTTCAACCCACACAGGCTGGAACCTTCTCTCAAGTGCCGGGTCTTTCTCTATATACTTCCTGTATTCTTCAATTGTTGTTGCACCAATGGTCTGGATTTCTCCCCTTGCAAGGAATGGCTTCATGATATTTGCAGCATCAACAGCACCCTCTGCTGCACCTGCCCCAACAATTGTGTGGAGTTCGTCAATGAAAAGAATCACCCTGTCTTTTTGTTTCTCAATCTCTTTGAGTATGGCCTTCATCCTCTCCTCAAACTCACCACGGAACTTTGTCCCCGCAATGAGCCCGGGCAGGTCAAGGGCAAGCACCTTTTTATTCTTCAGAACATCGGGTACTTCACCCTTCACAATCCTCTGGGCAAGGCCTTCCACTATGGCAGTTTTACCCACACCAGCCTCACCCACAAGCACAGGATTGTTCTTGGTCTTCCTTGCAAGTATCTGTATTACCCTTTTTATCTCCTTCTCACGATTTATTACAGGGTCTCCAGGTTCTGCAGTCATGTCCCTTGTGTATTTTTCCAGTATCTTGTACTTGCTCTCTGCATCCGGTTCTTCTATCCTTTTTTCACCACGAACCCTCTTCAATGCGTTGTATATCTTTTCCCTGTTTATACCATACTTGCTGAAAAGAACGGCAACATCACCACCTGCATCTGTGAGTGCAAGCAGGATATGTTCAGAACCAATATACTGGTCAGTGAGCCTTCTTGCCTCCTCCCATGCATCATTAAGAACCTTCTGTGCCCTTGGTGTAATGTACGCCTGTGTTGTTCCATAGACCTTTGGTCTCCTGTTGAGCATATCAATGAGATCATTCCTGAGTTCAAGGTGGTTTATCCCCATCTCCCTCAGTACATCAGGGATTATACCCTCGGGGTCTTCAAGGAGACCATAAAGTAGATGCTCTGCATCCATCTCTGAATGATTGAACTTTGTCAGGGATGCCTGTGCTATCCTTATTGCCTCCTGTGCCCTTTCAGTGAACCTATCTATATTCATATTTTTCACCTCCTTATCTGTATCTTGTTGCAAGATTATTATAGTTTATTTTTTGAAAAAATCAAGCCCAGAAGTGATAAATAAATAAATGTGAAAGTGTTTAAAATTCAAACTGTTGCATATATACCTTTGACAAATTTTTTATTTTTTTTATAATCTTAAAAAAATGGAGGTTAAAAATGCTCCCAATTTTTATTATTTTATTGCTGGCACAACCTATTAAGGTGAAAACGCCCAGAGGGGATGTGGTTGTACATGTTTCTGGAAAAGAGAAGGATTTAAGTATTGAAGATGTTAAAAATAATATTCTGGACAGGCTTGAAGAGATTGAGAAACTTTTGCCCAAACCAGGAACTGAGATGACACACATGAGAAGGAGGAGGCTTATAAATCTCCTTGAACAGATTGCAGGGCTTGTTGAGTTTATCCCATCAGAGGGTGTTATATCCATTGGTGATACATTGAAGAAGAAAGAGACAGTTATTGAGGGAATGGATGATACAAGTTTCAGAAAACTTGTTGAAAGGTTGAATCAGGAGGACTTTTTTGAAGATAAGTTAAAAATCCTTGAGGTTGCAGCCTCACACAATTATTTTTACGTTTATCAGGTATATAAGGTTCTGGAGGGGTTTCCCTATGGAGAGGATAGATTGAAGACTTTAAGGTTGTTATGGCCTGTTGTTATTGACAGGGAGAATGGTTTCAAGATTCTTTCACTCTTTGAGTTTGAGGATGAAAAAAAACAGGCTGAAAAAATACTGAAAGAGGATTGACATTGGGAACTATCAAATTTATAATAAAAAAAAGGCAGGTGAAATATGATGGATGATGCCCTTGAAAAGTTGAGGGAGCGCTATGAGCGTGACCCTGATTCTTTAGTTTTTGCACAATATGCAGACCAGTTGCGTAAAGCAGGTGATTTGGATGAGGCAATTAGGGTGCTTGAACTGGGACTTCAAAAGCACCCCAATTATGCAACTGGTTATCTCGTACTGGGGCGTTGCTATAAGGAGATGGGTAATCTCCAGACAGCCATGGAACAACTCCAGAGGGCAGTTGAACTTGATTCTCAGAGTATCCTTGCCCACAGAGAACTCGCTGAAGTATATGTTAAACTGGAAATGATAGATAGTGCAATTTCCACGCTTGAAAAACTTCTGAATTTAGACCCACTTGATGATGAAGCGAGGAAGAAGATAGAGGAATTAAAACCAAAACTTGAGGCAAAAGAGGAAGAGATTATTTCAGATATGGGGAAGGAGGACTTCTTCTCCTACTTTGAGGAACAGAAAACATCAGAAGAGGTGGAAAAGAAGGAAGAAAAGGTTGAAGAGAAATCAAAGGAGGAGTTTGAGTCCTATTTCAGGGAGGAGAAATCTGAAGCACCTCCAGCAGAGAAGAGAAGGGATATTGAAACCCTGAGGGGGATAGAGGAGGAAACCAGGGTTATTCAGGAGAAGGAGACAGGGGAAGCGAGTGAAGAAGGCCCTGCCTCATTTGAGGAGCTCTTCGGGCATGAGGAGAAGGCCGAGGAGGTTCAGGCTCCATCAACAATGGAGGAACAACCCTTAGAGGAAAAAATTGAACAGGCACCACCTGTTGAGGAAGCACCAGCAGAAGAAAAGATAGAAGAACCTGTTATACCGCCTGAAGAGCCAGTAATGGAAAAAGAGGAAGTTGCTGAAGAAAAAGCCCCTGTTGAGGAGATTGCTTCTGAAGAAGAAAAAAAGCCAGGGCTGAAGGATATCTTTGGTGAAGAGGAGGAAGAGGAAGTTGAACCACCACCCGTTGTTGAAGGGGTTGAGAGCAAACCAGAAGTTCCTGAGGTGGTTGAAGCGGTTAAAACTGAAGAAGAGGAGGGAATAGCCCCAAAGATGGAGGAAATGGCAGAAGAGGAGACTGTGCCACCTCCTCAGGAAGCAAAGGAAGAGGAGGCAGTTGAGATGGAAACAATAGTCACAGAGGCTCCACAGGAAACTTCCCCTGAAGTGCCGGGCCTTTCACCCAGATACACGGTTGAACTTGCAAAGATATATACTAAGTATGGTTTTAAGGAAAAGGCAGAAAATGTGCTGAATAAGGTCCTGGAGCGTGAACCGGGAAACGAAGAGGCGAAATTCCTTCTCAAGGATATAAGGGGAGAATCACTCCTTGAAGAGATAAAAGCGTCCAGACCACCACTTGAGGCAAGTGGGGAAGGTGAGGATACAGGATTGCTTGAGAATATAAAACCAGAAGAACCAGACCTGACTGCTGGTGAAAGTGATATACTTGGAGCAATAGAAGAGGAAAAAAGCCCTGTTGAAACAGAAGAGCCACTGGAGGTGGCAGCAGAGCCAGGGGGTGGTCCTTTTGAAGAAGAAACAGAAGAGGAGCCAGAGCAGAAAGAAGAGGAAGAAAGAAAAGGAGAGGGATTACCCGGTCCTGAAGAACCCCGTTCCCTTAAAGACCTCTTTGGTGAGGAGGAAGAATGAACCACGAGAAGAGAATAAAGGCGCTCCAGAGGAAGATAAAAAAAGAGGGTCTGGATGGAATGTTGATAACCGAGAGAAAGAATATTTATTATCTCACTGGATTCACTGGTGATGCTGGACTCCTCTTTGTATCACTTAATTCAGCACTTCTTGTTACTGATTATCGTTTTGAGGGAGGAGTTGTTGAAAAGATTCAGGGTGCAAGATACCTGCTTACAAAGGAGGATTATCTGAAGGGTCTGAAGGATGACCCCATATTCCGAAAAAAGAAGATTATAGGTTTTGAATCCTTTGGTGTGAGATATGGATCTTACAGGAATATAAGAAAAACCTTAAAGGTGAAGCTGAAACCCATGAAAGATATGGTTGAGAGGCTCAGGGAGATTAAGGACGAGGATGAGATAAAACTCATGAAGAAGGCTGCGTCCATTGGTGATAAAGCACTTGAGAAGATTCTTGAGATTATCAAGCCAGGGATAAGGGAACTTGATATAGCACTGGAACTTGAGTATCAGATGAGGAAACTTGGAGGCGAGGGAGTATCCTTTACAACCATAGTTGCCAGTGGGAAGAGGTCTGCAATCCCCCATGGAACTGCTTCAAACAAGAAGATTAAAACGGGAGAACTCATCACGATTGATTTTGGGACATACTATAAAGAGTATGCCTCTGATATGACCAGAACCTTTGCCCTTGGCAGGCCCTCAAGTTTTTTGAAGGAGATTTATGATGTTGTTTATCGTGCCCAGAAAATAGCAAGGGAAAAGGTGAAGACGGGGATGAAGATGAAGGAGATAGATGCACTTGCCAGAAAATACATTGAGGAGAGGGGTTTTGGAGATAGATTTACACATTCACTGGGTCATGGGGTTGGGCTTGATGTGCATGAGTATCCAGGTGTGCATCAGAAATCCCTTGAGGTGCTCAAAGAGGGCATGGTCTTCACGATTGAGCCAGGTGTTTATGTCCCTGGTAAAGGTGGGGTGAGGATAGAGGATATGGTGGTTTTCATGAACGGGAAAAAGCATGTCCTCACAAAATTTCCCAGGGAACTTATAATACTATAAGGAGGATGTATGGCAGATACCAGTGATATCAGAAAGGGGCTTACAATTGAACTTGATGGACAAATATTCAAGGTTGTGGAATTTTTACATGTGAAGCCTGGTAAAGGACAGGCATTTGTGAGAACAAAACTGAAGAATGTTGAAACAGGTGCAGTGATTGAGAAGACATTCAAGACAGGGACCACGATTTATCCTGTGAGGCTTGAAGAGAGACCTGCCCAGTTTATTTATAAAGATGGGGATAACTATGTTTTCATGGATATGGAGACATACGAGAATTATCCAATTCCCGGTGGCGAGATACAGGAAGAAACAAAGTACTTGAAGGAGGGGCTTGAGGTAACCCTGCTATTTGCAAAGGATAGGATTGTAGGGGTAAAATTGCCCAATTTTGTTGTCCTTGAAATTGTTGAAACGGACCCTGGTATAAGGGGTGATACTGCACAGGGGGGTTCAAAACCAGCGAAACTTGAGACCGGTGCAGTGGTCACTGTACCCCTCTTTGTTGAGACAGGGGAGAAGATAAAGATAGATACAAGGACGGGTGAGTACATAGAGCGGGTTAAGGAGTGAAGGTTTTCAATCAGACTTTAACGATTGAAACAAAAGGTTTTTCCCATGTTATAGATATAACAAATCAACTTGAATCTGCTGTTGAAGAATCAGGCATTGAGAATGGTATTGCACTTGTTTTTGTCCCTGGCTCAACAGGTGGGGTAACCACGATTGAGTATGAACCAGGTCTTTTAAAAGACTTTCCAGAACTCATGGAGAAACTGGTTCCTTCAAACAGGTCTTATCACCACGATATGACATGGCACGATGGGAATGGGTTTTCACACCTTCGTTCTTCATTGATAGGAACATCACTTGTACTCCCCATTTACAGGGGGAGCGTGATACACGGAACATGGCAGCAGGTTGTTATTGTTGATTTTGACAACAGGCCGAGAGAGAGGAATGTTGTTATTCATCTTCTTGGTGAATAGTCTTTTCAGGCCTGTTATTCCTGAGTTCAATGGAGATACTGCTTACGCTTACCTTTTGAAACAGGTTGAAATGGGGTACAGGATTCCTGGCACACCCACTCATAAGAGGTGTGTTGAGTTCATAAATAACCATCTTAAAAAATATGCAGATACAGTTCTATTCCAGAGATTTAATAGGGATGGTATTGAGTTTACGAATATAATCGGAGTTTTCAAGGGTAAAGGGAAAGGTCTTCTGCTTGGCGCCCATTATGATACAAGGCCATTTTGTGAAAAAGACCCCCGAGAAGAGTACAGGAGCAGGCCCCTTCCTGGTGCAAATGATGGTGCAAGTGGTGTTGCAGTGCTTCTGGAGATTGCAAGGGCACTTGGCAAAAGGAGGCCGGGAAAGACCGTTTATCTTGTGTTTTTTGATGGAGAGGATTATGGGAGGACTGATGAGGATATGTTCATAGGTTCAAGGTATATGGCCTCCAACCTTCAGCTTGACATTGATGAGGTGATCGTTATTGATATGATTGGTGACAGGGATTTGAATGTGTATAGAGAGGGTTATTCCCAGAATTTCTCAAGGGAGTTGAATGATAAAGTTTTCAGAATATACACTTCCCTTTTTAGGAAAACCTTTATTGATAGTGTAAAATACTATGTGAATGATGACCACATTCCCTTTATACACAGGGGAATTCCAGCCATTGACATCATTGATTTTGACTATAAATACTGGCACACACATGAGGATACACCTGATAGGTGTTCACCTGAGAGCCTGAGGAAAGTGGGTTATGGGTTACTATACTATATATTCAGAGGAAAATAAGGAGGACGGCATGCTTTTTATTATGTTGATTGCCCTTGATGTTGAAGGAGGTCTGGTTGTTTTCAGTTTGAAGACCGATGCAAACAGGGTTGTATTAACGGGTGACTTTCTTAACTGGTCTGAAAAGGGGATAGTGATGACCAGGGAGGGAGATGTGTTCAGGGCAAAAGTAAAGGTTCTCCCCGGTATCCATCAATATAAATTTATTGTTGATGGTAAATGGATTGAAGACCCTTCAAATCCATTGAAAACCCCTGATGGGTATGGTGGTTTTAATTCTGTTTTCATCCTTACAACAGATGGTCAGATTATAACAGAGCCCCTGATAAAGAGCGAAGATGGGGGTGTAAAGTTTGTTGTATATGCCCCTGATGCAAGGAGTGTTTACCTTGCAGGTGATTTCAATAACTGGGATAAGACAGCAACACCAATGGTAAGGAAGGGCAACCTGTGGAGTGTTGTTATTTCACTCACACCCGGAGCACACAGGTATAAATTTATTATTGATGGGCAGTGGATAGAGGACAGAATGAATCCTGCAAAGGTTCCAGATGGGTATGGTGGATTCAATTCAGTGATAACATTGAAGCATGATGGAACCATTGTGTTTGGTGAGGAGAGTCCTTATCCATCAGGTGTTCCTGTTGTGGATAAACTCGAGTCAGAGGGTGAGCCCGTTTACTTCACAATTGTCTGGCATCAGCATCAGCCCCTTTATTATAAGGAGAATGGAAAGTATGTGGTGCCGTGGGTGAGGCTGCATGCTATTAAGGACTACTATGATATGGCAGAGTATGCAGATAAATACAATGTTCACTTCGTTGTTAATTTGACCCCTTCCCTCCTTGTTCAGATTGAAGACATCATGGATATGATGAACAGGGGAGAACCACCAGATGTGTATATGGAACTCACGATGAAACCAGCAGATAAACTGACAGATGAGGATAAGAAATTTATTATTTCAAATTTCTTCAGTGCAAACTGGGATAATATGATAAGGGTTCACAAAAGGTATGGGGAACTTCTTGATAAGAGGGTGATGAAGCCGGACGGTGGTATTGATTTTAAGGCCACAATGAAACACTTCACTGTTCAGGACTACAGAGACCTTCAGGTATGGTTCAACCTTGCATGGTTTGACCCTGAATTTCAGGAGGGAGAGGTGAAACTTCCTGATGGTGGAGTGGTGAGTGTGAAATCCCTTGTGGACAAGGGTGAGAATTTTACAGAAGAGGACAAAAAAATACTCTTTGAAGCGCAGAGAAAGATAATAAATGCAATCATACCTATTCATAAAAAACTTCAGGATGAGGGAAAGATAGAGGTCACCACAACCCCATTTTACCATCCCATTCTTCCCCTTGTTTACAACACAGATATTGCAAGGGTATGTATGCCTGGGGCAGGTCTTCCCTCTACCTTTTCATATCCTGTTGATGCAGAAGAACATGTGAAGAGGGCAGTGGATTACTATGAAAAACTCTTTGGCAGGAAACCAGTGGGTATGTGGCCGGGTGAGGGTTCTCTCTCAGAGGATGTTATCCCTATCTTTAAGAAGTATGGTGTTGAATGGGTTGCAACGGACGAAGGAATCCTTCAGAGGTCTATTGGTGTTGACAGGTTAACACCGGAGAAACTTTTCAATCCATATATGTTCAATGGGGTTTGCATTATTTTCAGGTTGAGAGACCTTTCTGATGCCATTGGATTCAGATACCAGAAGATGAATGGTGTTGATGCTGCAAATGACCTTATTTTGAGACTGCATGAGTACCAGAAGAGGCTCAATGGGAAGGGCAGGTTTTTGATAACCCTGATACTTGATGGTGAGAATGCATGGGAATGGTACAGGCATGATGGCAGGGAATTTCTTGATGCCCTTTACTCACAACTAGAAAGGGCTGGTTTTGTGAAGACAACCACTGTGAAGGATTACATTAAAAACACAGATACCTCTTATCCACTTGATAAACTGTGGCCAGGTTCGTGGATAAATTCGGATTTCAATATATGGATAGGAGAACCCCAGGAGAATACTGCATGGGAGTATCTGAAGAGGGTGAGGATTGATTTTGAAAAAATGAAACATGGGCAGATAGAGGACAGGGTGGAGGAGGCATACGGGAACATACTTGCAGCAGAGGGCTCGGATTGGTTCTGGTGGTATGGGAATGACCAGAATTCCCTCATGGACGATGTCTTTGACAGAATGTTCAGGGCTTACCTGAAAAATGTTTACAGGGCATTTGGGAAAAAACCACCATCTTTTCTTGACTTGCCCGTAATGTAGTGTAAGGTAATGAAAAAATCAAGGAGGAATGATGAAGGAAAGATTTGGATATCAGAAAAACCTGAAGGCAGGTGAGGTTCTCTTCAGGGAGGGTGATGTTGGGGATGAGATGTATCTGATCAAGTCGGGGCAGATAAGGATAACCAAGACCATAGGTGATGAGGAGAAAACCCTTGCCATTCTTAAAGAGGGAGATTTCTTTGGGGAGATGGCTGTTTTAGACCAGTCCCCACGTTCTGCCTCCGCAGTTGCACACACAGATTGTGAATTGATTATTGTTGACAGGGAGGCATTCCTGAAACAGGTAAAGGAGAACCCCTTCATTGAGTATGTGATTGAGACCCTCACAAAGAGGTTGAGACAGACGGATGAGATGCTGAAGTTTATGTACATACAGAATGAGGAAAAAAGGCTTGTCGCGTTTATTCTTACAAAGGCAAAGTCACAGGGTAAAGAAACACCCGATGGGATTGATTCTGGTGTACCAGCATCACCTGATTCAATATCAGGGATGATAGGGGTTTCTAAGGAAAAGATAACAATGGTTCTCAATACACTTGTGAACAACGGCTTGATTTTATTGAAGGGTAATATAGTAATCAAGAATATAGAGATGCTTGAGAGGTATCTTGATTACCTTGACCTGAAGGAGAAGTTTGAAAGGTGAGGGTTCGTTTAATTCAGCATACACCTGAACCACTTAGAACCCTCTATGTTGCTGCAAGGACCTGTTATTCACCAGCAGGTCCTTTGAGTATTGAGGAGGCCATACGGGAGAAGATGGAGTCATTGATTGAGAAGGTCTTCATTTCAGGGCATGAATCAATTCTTGAACATGTGAGTTTCACATTTGGGATTGAGGGTGTATCAAGGGTTTTAACACATCAACTTGTGAGACACAGGATTGCCTCTTTTTCCCAGCAGAGCCAGAGATATGTAAAAATTGAAGAGGAGGTCGTTGTTCCTCCTTCCATAAAAAGGGATAGAGAGGCAATGGAACTATTTCAAAAAGGAATAGACCATGCCTGGGAGATTTACAGGGAATTGCTTGGAATGGGAATAAAGAAGGAGGATGCAAGGTTCATTCTTCCCAATGCCGCTTCTTCAAGCATAGTTATGACAATGAATTTAAGGGAATTGATTCATACTTCTGGTTTGAGGCTCTGTTTCAGGGCACAATGGGAGATAAGAATGCTCTTTACATATATAAAGAGAGAGGTTAAGAAGGTGGACAGGTTTCTTGCAGACTTCCTTCAGCCAAGGTGCATTCATCTTGGTTACTGCCCTGAGAAGAAGACCTGTGGATTGAGACCGCT
>Ga0190316_1000397_pt1 | contig 12788 bp, 16 predicted proteins | sample 48701112_MG_FD_161663 | JGI IMG/M metagenome (GOLD analysis project Ga0190316, IMG submission 161663) | Hydrothermal vent sediment bacterial communities from Southern Trench, Guaymas Basin, Mexico - 4870-11-1-2_MG | ecosystem: Environmental > Aquatic > Marine > Hydrothermal vents > Sediment ... | reverse complement strand
AACAAGTTTACTTTTTCTAAGAATCCTACCAAAATATGCATAATATTTTTCTCTTATTGTTCTCTCAAATTCCCTCCCTTTAAATCTGCCAAATTCCCCTTTTAAATAAGCTACATCTTGCTTTAATACATCTACATCTTGTTTCAATACAGCCATGTCTTGTTCAATTCTATCAACTTTTTTATCTAATTTTTTTACATTCTCAAGTAATTCCTCAAACTTTCTTGGCAATTCTATTAACTCAGTAGTTAAAATAATTTTTCTCAGCTCTTCTAACCATTCTGGATGTTCTTTTAAAGCTCTTATAATATCTGCAAATGTTAATACAGGATGTTTTTTCATTTCTTCTTCTAAATTTTGTTGATCTTTGTTTAAATTTGGCATTGTTCTAAATACTTTATAGTAATTTCAGTAAAAATAAATATAAAACGCAGAAAAAAATATGCAACAAAATAAGAAATTATCTTTTTTTCTAAATCCTATTTAAAAAATCAAGCTTAGCTTAAGCTTATCTATCTTTCTATAAAATTATTAGTTTTTTTTCAAAAACTCTATAAATAGTTTTACCATGTAGCTTTAATTTTAGGAGATACTTCATAATTAGAAACAAAATTGTAAACTATATTTAGAGAAAAAGGCTGGATTGATAAAAATTTAAATATTAGGACACTTTAGTAACCTAAAATGGATATTATAGAGTTTAATTGAGATGCCCCCCAAAATTTGGATACTTTTAATGTCAGGATTTATTTTTTGGCCTCCATTTTTGGACGTCGGTATAAAATACGTCCACGTGCGCTTCTCAGGTGCATTTTGTAAAGTTTAAGGGGTTGCTTCTTGACTATGAATTTTAATAGTTTATTATTTTAATAGAAACTTATACAAGAAGAACTTGGTTATGAAAAGTGAAGGAATGAAAAGGTTAAATAAAAAAGTTGTTTCTTTTACTCTTCCAGTAGATCTGGTAGAGACTATAAAAGAGCTTGCCGAAAAAGAGAAAAAATCAGGAAGTAAAGTTGTAGAGGAATTAATAAGGGAAAGTTTAAGAAATAGAAAGAGGAGTGAGCTTGAGAAAATTGCTATTTCTTCTAAGAACTTAAAATTTTTGAAAGGGATAGTTTCGCTTGGAGGGAATGCTTTAAAAGATTCCAATCTTTTCTTGTAGCTTTTCTTGATGCGCAGAATAGCTTACATCAAATATGCTTTGATTTTGGAGGAGAACTTAACTTTAACGACGCACTTTTAGTGATTGGAGTTAAAGAATATGGAATAAAATGGATAAGTTAGATTGAAAAATTTTTGAAGTATTTTAGAATAAAAATATAAAAATGAGGAATAAATTATGCGTTTTCAGACAGAAGATGAAAGAATTATTTTAGAAAAATTAAAACAGTTACCACCTATATACTGGAAAGAAGTAATTGATTTTATCGAATTTTTGAAATTAAAAATCGAGAAAAAAGAAACTCTATTTTTAAGTGAAAAGAGTTTAGCCAAAGATTGGCTTCTTCCAGAAGAAGATGAAGCATGGAAAGATTTGTAAAAGGTGATGTAGTAGTCATTCCTTTTTCCTTTTTCTGATCTAACTGGTGCAAAAAGACGTCCGGCTTTAGTTATAGCAAATTTAAAAGGAAATGATTTAATTTTGTGTCAAATAACGAGTAAAAATGTAAAAGATGAATATGCAATTGAAATTACAGAGAAAGATTTTGAGGAAGGAAGTCTTAGAGAAGTAAGTAATATTAGGCCTAATAAAATTTTCACAGCAGATGAAAGTATAATTTTATATAAAGTTGGCAAACTAAAAAGAGAAAAAAATAAAAGAGATTATCTCAGCTATAGTAAAAATTTTAGAAAATTAGCCTCTAATAAACCCCTCAGCGGACGAGCTATACGCCCGCTGCTGAGTTTAGGCGTTAATTTTGACTCTGATTTTAATAAATTTTTAAAAAGGCTCTCTTAACTTAAGCTTAGAAATGAAGCCTTACTCCTTTTCTGATAATAGAAGAAAGAACAGGCAATTTGAAGTCTGATAAGCACTATTTTTAAAGTAGCTTTTTAATTTTTTGCTAACATGAATATAGAAAACCGTTCAATTTGATATTTTTTAAAATATATTAAAATTAAGGTATTATAATATTCTAAAAATTTAGATATTAGCACACTTTAGTAGCCCAAAATAGATATTATAAAGTTTAATCCTTGGTAGGAAACAGGCAGTTTTTGTTCTCTATTTGGTATTGAAAAAGGTTATTTGATAAACAGAAAAGAAGATAAAATTATGGAAATTGAAGGAAAAGAAATTATAATTATTCCTGTAACCAAATTTTTGCTTTTTGAACTTTAGTTTGTAATTTTAACTTATGGGCAAAAAGTACATATACATTAACCCACCCCCATCCGTCGGGTGGGCAAAAATAGGTGGATAAGGAATAAAAATATTGATAAAATGATTAGAATTTTTAATTAAACAGGAGGTGATAAAATGATAGAAATAGCTCCAAGAATTACAGTTGATGAAAAAGTAAGATTTGGCAAACCAGTGATTAAAGGAACCCGTGTACCTGTAGATTTAGTCTTAGGAAAGCTGGCAGGAGGAATGAAAATAGAAGAGGTGATGGAGGAATATGGAATTACCAAAGAAGATATACTGGCAGTTCTAAATTACGCTGCTAAGGTGTTAAGTCGTGAGGAGATAAAGGTAGTGGGTTGATAAAAATGGCTATCTTCCTTATAGATGAAGATATACCCCGTTCTACAGCAAAAGAATTAATTAAAGCAGGTTATCAGGTTTTAGATGTTAGGGATATAGGTTTGCGTGGACAAACTGATGATGAGATTTTTGCTTATGCGCAAAAACATAAAGCAGTTTTACTTTCTGCAGATTTGGGATTTGCTAACACTGTAAGATTTCCTGTAGGTTCTCATAATGGGATAATTATCTTACGTTTTCCAAATGAAATTTCTACAAAAGTGTTAAATCAACAGCTACTTAAAAGTTTATCTGAATTAAAAGACGAAGATATTTATGGTAATCTTGTTATTATTGAACCGGGAAAGATTCATATATATCATCCGTAAACAGGGGTTGATGCAATTAAGTATACACTACCATAGAATTTGAAGGAAAAAAAATTATAATTATTCCTGTAACCAAATTTTTACTTTTTGAACTTTAGGACAGATACGATAATGCTGATTATGATTTTAACCTTCCAGCACGAAGATTGTGGCTTTCTGTGATGAGTAATAAAAAATATTCAAATTATTTATACATCAATTATTTATACACCAACCAATCACACCCGCCGGTGTGGAGAAACGATTAAAATTCTAAAATATTAAAAATTTCTACTTTAATAATGATTAAAAATTTTTTGAATTCTCCAACAAAGAAAAGATTAGTAGAAAATTTTTTATCCCTCTCAGCTCTTCAAGCAGTAAATTATCTTTTGCCTTTGATTACTCTTCCTTATTTAGTTCGAATTTTAGGACCAGAAAAGTTTGGTTTGATTGCCTTTGCCCAAAGCTTTATTCAGTATTTTAATATTCTTACTGATTATGGCTTTAACCTTTCAGCCACAAAAGAAATCTCTATTCATAGAGATAATAAAGAAAAGGTTTCAGAGATTTTTAGCTCGGTGATGATAATTAAGTTTGGGCTTATGATAATTTCTTTTTTAATTTTATCATTTTTAGTATTTACTATACCTAAATTTAGAAATAATTGGCTTGTTTATTTTTTTACTTTTGGGATGGTTTTAGGGAATGTCTTGTTCCCTATTTGGTTTTTTCAGGGAATGGAAAGGATGAAATATATCACAATATTAAATATGGTTGCTAAGCTTATTTTTACTGTTAGTATCTTTGTTTTTGTTCATCAAGTTTCAGATTACATTTTTGTTCCATTAATAAATTCTTTAGGATTTTTATTGGCTGGTTTAATAGCTCTGATGATTGTTTTTAAAGATTTTAGGATAGGTTTTAAGATGCCAAGCATTTATGATTTAAAGAACCAGTTAAAAGAGGGGTGGTATGTTTTTATAACATCAATTCAGTCAATTGTTTTAAGTTCATCTAGTGTTTTTGTTTTGGGTATTTTCGAAAAAGGAAGTATTGTAGGTTATTATGCAGCAGTAGAAAAGCTTTTAAAAGCTTTTGTGTCAATGTTTGCTCCTTTAACTCAGGCTCTTTTCCCTGTATCATCATTTAAATTGGCACGAAATAAATCTGAGGGGAAGAGATTTATTTTCAAGATCTCGCTTATTATTATGCCTTTTGTTATAGTTGTTGTAATTTTATTAGTAGTTTTTGCTAAACAATTGTTGATACTTATATTTACCGAAGATTACGGTCATTACGCTATAATTCTTCAAGTATTATCAGTTTGGTTGTTTCTAGCGGTTTTAAATAATTTTATAGGTGTTCAATATTTATTAGGGGTAGGTTATAGTTCATACTACTTCAAATCAATGAGTTTCGCTGGCATAATAGCTTTATTAATTTATTTTACTTTGACACCAAACTTTTCATTTTATGGAGTTTTATTAGGAATGATTTGCGGCGAGCTTAGTTTAACATTAACTATGTTGTATTATATTAAGAGATATAAATTATGAATAAAATTCTCTTTATCTTTGGGACTCGGCCAGAAGCCATAAAGATGGCACCGTTAATTAAAGAGTTTGAGAAAAATAAAGATAAGTTTGATATAAAAGTATGTGTTACAGCTCAGCATAGGGAAATGTTAGACCAGGTTTTAGATTTCTTTAATATTAATGTGGATTATGATTTAAACTTAATGAAACCAAACCAATCTTTATTTACAATAACTGCTGATATAATTAAATCCCTTGAAAATGTTTTAGATTCATCTAAACCTGATTTGATTTTTGTGCAGGGAGATACTACCACAGCATTTGCTGGGGCTTTAGCAGGATTTTACAAAAAAATAAAAATTGCTCATATAGAAGCTGGTTTAAGAAGTTTTAATAAATATTCCCCTTATCCGGAAGAAATAAATAGGGTTTTGGTAGGACATATAGCTGATTATCATTTTGCTCCGACAGAAAGAGCGAAAAAGAATTTATATAATGAAGGCATTAAAAAAAATGTATGGGTAGTGGGTAATACAGTTATAGACGCTTTGTTTCTTGGGCTTGATATTATAAAGAAAGAAGGGGAAGATAAATATTATAAATTTTTTGAGTTTGTAGATTTTTCTAAAAAAATAATATTGGTCACAGGCCATAGAAGAGAGAGTTTTGGAGAACCTTTCAAAAATATTTGTTTTGCTTTAAAGGAAATTGCAAATTCTTTTGAAGATATAGAAATAGTATATCCCGTTCATCTCAATCCTAATGTAAGAAAGCCCGTGTATGAAATACTGCAAGGTCATCCCAGAATACACTTAATAGAACCTTTGGAATATCCTTATTTAATATGGCTTATGAGCAAATCTTATATTGTTTTGACTGATTCTGGAGGCATTCAGGAAGAAGCTCCGTCCTTGGGTAAACCCGTTCTTGTAATGCGGAAAATTACGGAAAGAGTTGAAGGTATAGAAGCTGGGACGGCGAAATTAGTGGGAACAAATAAGGATAAAATAGTTAAAGAAACAATGAAACTGCTCGAGTCAGAACAGGAATACAAAAAAATGGCTAATGCTGTAAACCCTTATGGTGATGGAAAAGCAAGTAAGAAAATTCTAAAGATAATCAAAGAAATTCTATGATGATGAGTAGAATGGATGAAAGAATATTATATTTTATGCATGTTCCCTGGGGTTGGATTAAGCAAAGACCGCACTTTATTGCAGAAGAGTTATCTCGTAAATTTGAGATAACTGTAATATACAGAAAGTCATATAGAAAAAAATTGCTTGTAAAAAATCCACAACCTGATAAGTTGAATTTAGTTGAACTTTTATCTGTTCCTTTTAAAAGAAAAATAAAAATTTTAGATATTATTGATTTGCATTTAATTAGATATCAAATTAAGAATTTATTAAAAAATTATCAAATAATTTGGTTAACATCTCCAGAGTTGTATAAATATATTCACAACTATAATGTTAAATCGAATCAAATATTGGTCTATGATTGTATGGATGATATTTTGGAATTTCCGACGGTCAATAAGTATGATAAAATTAAAAAAAACTTATTTAAATTAGAAAAAGAATTGTGTCAAAATGCAACCATTATATTTTGCTCAAGTTCATACTTAAAAAACAAACTAATCAGAAGGTATAAAGTAAACTCTAATAAAATTAAAGTAATAAATAATGCTATTGATCTATCCTCTCTTTCGTACAATAAGCTTCCTCAAGAAATTGAGCAATATTTTCAAACAAATAAAAAGAAAATTATTTACATCGGTACTATATCAGAATGGTTTGATTTTGACTTAATTTTATATTCTTTAGAAAAATTTAAAAATATAGAATATCTTTTGTTTGGACCAGCAGATTGTAAAATTCCAAGCCATCCGAGTATAAAATACATAGGTCCTATTCAACATAAGTACATAAGTGCTGTTATGAAAAAAGCGGATGTTTTAATTATGCCTTTTAAAGTTAATGAGCTAATTCGTAGTGTAGATCCGGTAAAAGTATATGAATATATTTTTTCTGGAAAACCAGCTTTAGTAGTTGAATATGAAGAAACTTATAAATTTAAAGATTACATTTTTTTGTACAGTAGTCCGGAGGATTATATTTATAAACTTAACAAGATACTTGCTAATAATATGAATTATATTCCTACTAAAGAAAAAATAGACGAATTTGTAAAAAATTCTCAATGGCAGCATAGAGTTTCACAAATTATATCTTACCTTAAATCAAAGAGGTAATCTTTTAAAATGGAAAGCTTACATAATCATCCTCAACTACAATGGCTGGAAGGATACAATTGAGTGTTTGGAAAGTGTATTAAGCAACGATTATCCAAATTATCAGATAATTGTTGTAGATAATGGCTCTCAAGATAACTCTATGGAGTATATAAAAGCATGGGCAGAAGAAGGACAAGAGGTTTTGACTCCAGAGCCTACCCATCCTTTGTATCATTTGTTTAAGATAGCGTAAGTTTACAAATCAAGTATTACTTATTTTGTCAACTTAAGCCTATTTAAAAAATATATAGAATTTCCCCCATTGTGTGTTATTATTTAACTTAAAATGAAAAGCTTGGAAGAAGTAAAAAGAATAATAAATATTTATCGAAAAGAATTAAAGGAGAAATTCAAGGTAAAAAGTATTGCTATATTTGGCTCCTATGCACGAGGAGAGCAAACTCCTCAAAGTGATATTGATATAATAGTTGAGTTTAAAGAACCGGTAGGAATGCTTTTTATTCATCTTGCAGATTTTTTAGAAGAAATTTTAGGAATTAAAGTTGATTTGTTAACCCCTGAAGCTATTAAAGAAAATAGGATTAAATACATAAATGAAGAATTAATCTATGTCTAAAAGAGAATGGCGTTAAGAAATAAATATCCAGATATCGATTGGAAAGGAATGATTGGTTTAAGAAATAGAATTGCTCATGAGTATTTTGGAGTAAACTTAACGATAATATGGAATATTTTAAAAAATGACTTACCCTTATTGAAGGAAAAAATAAAAAGAATACTATAATTATAGAACTAATCGCACCCAATAAGTGTGCAAAAACGAATTGATTTATTGTTCTCAACTATATAGCTGGCAGGAAGTAAAAATATCATGTCAAAGTAGTTCCCAGCAGTTTGCCGGCAACGGTAAGTCTCCAAATAAAGCTTGAAGGGTTGTTTTTTGGAAAGTAGAACACGTTTTATCTCAGTTGAAAAATGCGGTAGAAGAAATTATACTTATAGCTACAAAATAAAGGGAGGAGTATGGAAACCTGCCAAGCTATTCAAAGACAGCAACCAGAACCCAAGGGGATGGCCTAAGGTGATAATTATAAATTCTTATAAATAACATTCTCTGAAGGAGTGTGGATAGGGGAGAAGCAGAGAAAGGAGGATAGAAATGAATTCGAGTAGATTAAAGAACTATTTAAAAGAAGCAAAGATTCATATAGAAAGATTAAATGAAGTTTTGAAAGAAATAGAGAAAATCTATCCATTAGATGTAGAAAAATTTAAGCAACTCACTATAGAGCAGAAAAACATGTTAGATACTCTTGCTTTCAGATTTTCCAAACTTCAGGACTTGGTTGGAACTAAGATTTTCAGAGAGTTTTTAGATGAAGTGGGATTTATTACAGAGGGTAAAAGTTTCTTAGAGATACTAAAAGAGATAGAAAAAGAAGGAATTATTGATATAGATACCTGGAGTGAATTTAGAAAAGCTAGAAACCTGATAGCCCATGATTATCCAGATGAGTGGGAAGAGAAAATTGAGGTGGTGAAGAAAATTGAAAGTAAGATTAAGTGATTTTGAGATTAAGTTAATTAAAAATCTGGCTGAAAAAATTTTTGGTGATTGTGAAATTTATATATTTGGAAGTAGATTAAAGAATAAAAAAGGGGGAGACATAGATATATTTATAGATCCAAAAGATAAATCATACCTATTTAATAAAAAGCTGAAATTATCAGCTAAATTGGAAAATATCTTAGAGAAACCTGTAGATGTAATTGTAAGTAGAGATAAAAGTAAAGCTATTGAGAAAGAAGCAAGAAAGGGTGTGAAATTGTAAAAGAAGTTTAAAGTGAATAAAGCAAAACGATATTCAAAAGTTTATATAATCATCCTTAACTACAACGGCTGGAAGGATACAATTGAGTGTTTAGAAAGTGTGTTAAGGAACGATTATCCAAATTATCAAGTTATTGTTGTGGATAATGGTTCTCCAAATAACTCTATAGAGTATATAAAGGCATGGGCAGAAGGAGACAGGAAGTTTTAACTCCTGAACCTACACATCCTTTGTATCATCTGTCTCATCCCCCGGTTAAAAAGCCAATTCCCTATATTTATTATATCGAAGAAGAGGCAGAAAAAGGTGGTGATTTTGAATTAAAAGAAAGAATAACAAAAGAATGGCAGAAACAAAAAAATCTTAGAAATAGCGAATTAATTCCTATCTCGCTCTGCCTTTTAATTTTTATCCAAAAGGGAATAAGATATATTAACTTTTTTATATTATGGAGTGTTATTTTTTGGTTGGTTTTATGCTTATAAAGATAGTTAAGGGTATTAGTTAATTATAATAATGCCATTATTGCTTAAAGGAAAAATTAAAAATATAAATTTTTATAAGGATGCTGGGATAAGTAAATATTATATCAAAAATTTATTAAACGGAAGTATAATTACGTGCAAACGTACTCAAGAGATTAAAAAATGATTAATTAAACTAATTTGGAAATTATATAAAAATATTAATTCGATTTTTTTGGATTATAAATTAAGATTAAATTAAGTTATAATATAATAAATTGGTAGAGTAATTTTTAATTAGATTAATCAGTTAAATATAATTGAATATTAATAAATAAAATTGAAATTTTTTAAAAATAAAAAGTGAAAAAGTGAAAAAAATGGATAAACCATTAATAGGAATTTTAATGGCTACATATAATGGTGAAAAATTTATTAAGGAACAAATAGAATCTATTCTTGATCAAACTTATAAAAATTGGAAGTTAATTATACACGATGATGGATCTACAGATTCAACAGTTGATATGATAAAAGAATACGCAAAGAAACACCTATATAGAATAATTTTCATTGATGATGGAATAAAGTGCGGAGGTGCAAAGGAAAATTTCGCTCATTTAATGCAAATCGCTAAAGATAAATTTAACTTTGATTACATTATGTTTTCTGACCAAGATGATGTATGGCTACCTAATAAGATAGAGATAACTTTAAACAAAATGTTAAATGTAGAACATGAAGTTGGCAAAGATAAACCTATATTGATTCACACAGATTTAAAAGTTGTGGATGAGCATTTAAATGTAATAGCAGAATCTTTTTGGAAATATCAAAAAATTAATCCACGAGATAATACACTTAACCGTTTGCTTTGTCAAAATGTTGTTACCGGATGTACAGTTTTAATAAATAAACCAGCTTTAGATATAACTTTACCTATCCCGGATGGAGCTATACTACATGATTGGTGGATAGCATTAGTTGTTGCAACCTTTGGTGAAATATTTTATATACCCAGAGCTACTATTTTATATAGACAACATTTATCTAATGAGACAGGTGCAAAGAATTGGAATTTCATTAGTATTATTAAAAAAATTTTTAAAAAAAAGGAAATTGAAGAAATTAAAAAAAATTATTTAGCCACTATAGAACAGGCAAAAAGTTTTTTAAAAAAATATAATAATAACTTATTTTCTTATCATAAAGAAATGCTTAATGCCTACATTGAGCTACCAAAATTTAATTCGTTAACTAAATTATATTATATTCAAAGGTATGGGTTTTATAAAAGCGGAAAATTAAGAAATTTAGGCTGGATTATCTTCCAGGCACTCAAATTTTTTAAATGAAGATTTTAAAGTATTTTTCATTGTTTTTTTATTTTTGTTCTATTGGCTTTTCCGGGTTTTAAAATAGTAAAAATATTTTCTTTTATAATGTTGTGCTGTCTCTTTTTTTTGAATTTCCCAAAATTAAAATTTCCTTTAAATTTAATCTCATTTTCAACTTTTTACTTTTCACATCTATATGTCTATCAGTTTTTAATTCATTTGTAAGAGGCATTGAAACTGAGGTAGCGCTCCAAGCTTTTTATGTATGGTTAAGTACTATAGCTGTTTTTTTATTTTGTACATAATACATTACAATGGCTTGTTTAAAAAGCATGAACTAAATAGAGTTATCTTACTTTCTACAAGAACTTATTTAATAATAAAATGGATATTAGTTATTTTATATTAGATTTTTGAGCTCCCTTTTCCCCAATTCAAAGATAATATTGAATCTTTATTAGGCTTTCAACTAGTTGTAGGATATACCGGATTTATTCCCAAATTTTTTTACACAGCACGACATGTTACTTCTTATCTCTTTAATGCTTCTTCTGTTAACAAAAATAAAAATTAAAGAATTTTTTATTTTAATTATCTTAATTGCAAATATACTTTTTACTTATTCACGATTTTTCTGATTTGCTCTTATAACAATATTATTATTAACCCATATTTTAATTTGGTTTTAATTAAAATCAAAAGAATTGCTATTGATTTTCCTAACAATTCTAAGTATCTTACTATTATTAAGTATTTTACCTAATTTTACAAAATCGATATCATATAGACTTTATAGCTATGAAATATTTAAATCTGATCAAATCAAGCTTGAGCAAATAAAATTTTTTGCTGAAGAATTGTTAAATAATCCTAACATATTTTTGCTTGGAAAAGGATTAGGTAGCTATCTCTCCTATTATGTAAAGAGATATTAAAAATCCTTATTCCTACGAAGTTCAATGGTTTTTTGTATATCAGTTAGGTTTATTTTTTCTTACTTATTTTTCATCTTTTTAATCACTATATTAATATATCTTTTTTTTTAAAAAAAAGCTATTATTATATTATCGGTTATATATTATGGATTCTATCTGGATTAACAAATCCCTATCTTATTTCAGGTTTTGCAGGTGTTATGTATTTTATTTTTTTATCTTTGCCTAAAGAAGATAATAAATTTAGGAGAAGTAAAATATGAGTCAACTTAATGTTTCTATAGTTTTATATCAAAACTCTTTGGTACAATTAAAAAGGGCTATTAAATCTGTTTTAAGTACAAAACTTGATGTAAAACTTTATCTCATAGATAACTCCCCTGCAGATTCTTTAAAGATTTTATCTGAATTAAATCCACGCATTATATATATCTTCAATAATGCAAACCTTGGCTTTGGTAAAGCTCATAATATAGCTATAAAAGAGACTCTTAAAGAGGGTATTCTTTTTCATCTTATTATGAATCCAGATGTTTATTTTGATAAAGGAGTTTTAGAGGAACTTTATAGTTTTATGAAAGAAAATAAGGATATTGGTTTAGTCATGCCAAAGGTTTTGTATCCAGATGGAAAGATACAATATTTATGCAAACTTCTCCCTACCCCACTTGATTTATTTGGTAGGAGATTTTTGAATAAAGGTCTATTTAAAAAATATATAGAAAAAAGAAATGAAATATATGAACTTAGATTTACTGGATATAATAAAATTATGGAAGTTCCATACCTATCTGGTTGTTTTATGTTTATTAGAACTGAGGTGTTAAAAAAAGTAGGTTTATTTGATGAAAGATTTTTTATGTATCTTGAAGATACTGATCTTTCAAGAAGAATACATCGTGTAGCTAAAACTATTTACTATCCTTATGTACATATATATCACGAATATCAAAAAGGCTCTTATAAAAACTTAAAACTTTTAAAAATTCATATAGAATCAGCTATTAAATATTTTAACAAATGGGGTTGGTTTAACGACCCGGAACGAGAGACAATTAATAGAAAAACTTTAGAAAAATTGAAATACAAAAAATAAAATTGATAATAGGTGAAGCTACGAGTTTTGAAAAAGACAGTTGTAGCAAAAATCCCAAAATTTAGAAACTTTAGTTGAGACTATCCAATTTATTTAAGAAATTTTAGAAATTTATGATAAAATCTCTAAAAATGCTTTTAAATTTATAACAAACTTTTGGAGGATAAAAGATGAAATTTGTTATTCTTGCAGGAGGATCTGGAACAAGGCTTTGGCCTCTATCAAGAAAAACCTTTCCTAAACAATTTTTAAAATTAAATGAAAAT
>Ga0190316_1000395_pt1 | contig 12810 bp, 11 predicted proteins | sample 48701112_MG_FD_161663 | JGI IMG/M metagenome (GOLD analysis project Ga0190316, IMG submission 161663) | Hydrothermal vent sediment bacterial communities from Southern Trench, Guaymas Basin, Mexico - 4870-11-1-2_MG | ecosystem: Environmental > Aquatic > Marine > Hydrothermal vents > Sediment ... | reverse complement strand
TTAAATGAGAACTCAACTATTTGTGTTGTAAGAAACAGCATCCTGCACATCCTGGGAAAGCGCCTTGTTTTATGAGAAGTTTTCTAAAATTTGTTAACTTTTTATTGTTCCAAATCTCTTTTAATTTTTGTTTTTTGATATTCCCAAAAGAAGAGCTAAAGCACAATCCCACATCTCCATAAGCCGATATACCAATGGTTGACCAAGGAGCATAGCATACATAATTCTCTATGTTTATTTTTCCCGTATAATAATTTATTATATTTTCTTTTCCTCCCAATTGATACCTCAATTTTATCCCTAACCGAAGGGCTTTATCATGAGCCTTTTTGAGCGAGTGTGTTAGTAAATCCTCTTTTATACAGGGAGGGGTAGAAGCATACATAAATATAGGCTTATCAAGCATTTTATCTCTTTCAAAATGCACTCCCACATCTTGCACTATAAAGTTACATACGCCCACATTTAAATCATAGGCAATTTCTACAATTCTAGATAGACAGGTCACATTTTTCTTGTTAATCACTGTTTGTAAATTTAATTTGGGGTAAGGATGGATACGGTATTGTTGAATGTTTTTTATGGCATTTGTTGTTTTTTGAAAAGAACCACAAACGCCAGTAAGTGCATCGTGAATTTCCTCATCTCCATGCAGAGATATACTCATCCAAAATAAGCCATTTCTTAAAATATGGCCTGAACCCAGTTTATTCAGCCTCTTGGCCAATTGTTCTGTAATTAAGGTTGCATTGGAAATAATATGCACTTTGTGCCTTAGACATGCATATTCTACTATATCCACAATATCGTCTCTAAGAAAGGGCTCGCCTCCAGTTATGGTAATCAATGTATGTTTAGGAATTTGGTCTATTATTCTCTTAATTTCTGACAGAGAAAGTTCTCTCTCCCTTAAACTTTCAGGGGTCTTTTTTCTCAGAATATCTAAAAACTGACAAAACTCACAACGCAGATTACACCTATAGGTAATTTCTAAAAAGGTATGTAAAGGAGGAAAGGCCAAAGCAGGCATAAGTTTTGACGGAATATAAGCATAAAATTTTTTTATCAGTCTATAAAGCCGAGAATAATCCACATTAAGTAAATTTACCAATACCGCGTTAGTCCTGGTATCAAATGATACCACTGTCCTTGCTTTTTTATCCAATAATCAAGAATTATCCTATTATTATGGCCCTTTATATTTAATAAAGGTGGCCAATTTGTTATAAGCCTCATTTTTACAGGGGTAGAACCCATTGGGCCTGAGCCTTTCTTACCTATATTTATAAATTCAAAGTCTATAATATGTACACCTGACCTCTTCCGGTTTTTAATGTATTTTTCTAAACTTGTTTGTTTAGTGATAGAAACATTTTCATAATAAAAAGACTTTTCAAAATAACCTTCCTTCTTATATGTCCAATATCTTTGCCAGGCAGTTTTTAGGTCTTCTCCTTTGGGGCGAGTTGTTTCTTTGCAGGAAAAAAGGATAAAAAATAAAAGAAATATTAAAGCTACCTTCTTCATCATTAATTAAAATAAAGAAGCCCCCAAAAAGGGGGCTTCTAAGATCAACTAACAATTAACAACATTACCACCACAACTTATTCTGGAAAAGAGGCACAGCATCAGCGTTTCCACCACCTTTTTCTTCTACCAAGATAAAGCCACACATAGATGCATTATCAATACCACATGAAGTTGCATTGTCAATGTCTGTAATCTTAATCCAGCCTGCCCAATCTGCTATAAGCATCTCTCCAAGAGGAGTAGATGCAACTTCTTTTACCTCTTTCTTACTTGAGAATTCAGTTTGATAATCGTCATAATTAAGAACTTTCATCCGATAGGCATCTGCACAATCCTCGCATTTTCCTGGTTCACGATCTGCAGGAAATACCGTAATTAAGCTAGCCACATACTCGGTACTTCCAGGGGCATCAGGGTCTTGACCATTATACCATCTTCCAACGGCAATCCTGCCCTTTCCATTAGGACCACCTGGCAATGCCTCATCTTTGATTTGACCATCAGCTGTCAGGTCACCATATACTAAACCTTGGATCATAAATCCATTTATCCCAATCCACCAGTCATTTGTTATTAAAGCTCCGCTAACAATTAGGTCATTGTCCCTAGTAGGCTGGTCTTTCCTTGCGCAATTTTCTATCTCTGTAATATTCACATAACCCCTATAATTTTGGTCGCCATCCAGCTTAAGGTCTGGGATGTAGGCCATCCCTTTCTGGCACCCCTCACCATTTATACATCTCAAGTAAGCACCTCCTGCATCTGCAAATATACCATAATGAACAGCACCATTTGGACTTAGCTCTAAGCAAACATCATTTATATACTGGCTGCACTGGTCTTTAATAATTAAGTGTACAGTTCTATCTTCTGCAGCTGTGTTAAAGATAGAAAATACCGTTCCTAACCCTGAGGCATTTGCTTGAAAATATACTATGGCACCATTGCCTGGTTCATTATCAATCATCATTGCTGCCTTTGCCGAACCAATCATAAATACCAATCCCACAACTAAAATTAACGCTAAAATTCCCTTAAACTTCATACTTACACCTCCTTGCTAAATAATTTAATAACCACCATACCTCAAACCCGAATGTCCTTTTTGTGCCCTCCTCTCACTCTCACCTCCTTTCTTGTTTGTTTTTTTTAACATCACATCTCCTTTACTGTCCTTCTTACCAGAAATCCTTTCACATGTCAACGAAAAATTTAAGTAATATTAACAAAGGGCAAAACCATTGTCAATAGGATTTTTAAAACAAATTAAAATAAAAAGCAAGGGGTGAATAACCAGGACTTTCCCCAGAATTTTTAAAGGCTTTCTAAAAAGAAAGGTAAGTTCTTCAAAACAGTAATAACTTTAAAAGAAAAAGCCGTAAAGAGTGAAGCGTTAAAAGTAAACAGCTTGTTGAAAAAAGCAGATGTATATTACCTTTACCCAACCTGTTCCCTAGTTTAGCACGCCGCTTCGCTTGCTGTCAAAGCTGCTCCGTTTCACTTTACACCCTTTGGGCTTACGGCTTTGACAGCGCTGCGCGGCGTGCTCCTGAAAAATCGAAGGTTGGTGAAGTTAAAGTGTGCTTTTTCCTTTAATTACTGATCTTAAAATGATTAAAGAGGAGGATGAAAAAAGCTTTTAAGAGAGTTTTAAAAGCTATATGATGCCCTTAATGCAGCCAAGGGCTTTATTGAAAGGTTGCCTTAGATTCTTACATCATAACCAGAGGTATATATCTCTATGTTCAACCTCTCAGCAATGGGTCTTGCCCTTGGGTCAACAAAGGGTGAAATTACAGCCTTCCTAGTAACCTTTATTCCCTTTTTTCTTTCATAAAATTCAACCTTCCTTTGAAATGCGTATATTTCTTCTCTACTTATAGAAGATTTTATCTCTGCAAGGAGGGTTATACTATCTTTAATCACTATATCTAGCTCTATTTGTTCTGGTCGGCCAAATACAGTGCCTTCTGTATCATAATCAATATACCTTTCCACTTTAAGTCCGAGTTCCTTTAAAATACCTTTTAATCCTTCTCTAAAAGAATCCTCACTCATTATACCCCATCTGGCACCAAGGCCCCCTATAGCAGATTCTAGCCTCTTTGTGCCCTGATCTTGTCTCTTCATAAGCTCGTTAATACATTCTGAATGTTCCTCTTGCCTTTTTATGAGTTGGGCAATATAACTTGAGTGCTCCTCAAGTCTCTTTGAGTGCTCTTCGAGTCTAAGAGATATTTCCTCAAGTCTCTTTGAGTGCTCCTCAAACCTTTTATTAAAATCTTCCCTTAGAAGCCTTATTGCATCAAGCACCTGTTTAAGCTCATCCTTTCTTACAAATACCTCTGCCACAATACCAATAAGTTGGTGCCTAAAGGCAGGGGATTGGGCCAGCAATCTTGGCAACTCTTCTATAATAATTTTTTCTATTTCTCTCTTTTCCATCATATTTCCATTTATACCACATTTTGCCTTTTTCAAAACCTTTTTCACCTCACCTTCCACACCTGAAATATATGAGGAGTATTGTATATATTGACAAAATGCGGTGTGGGCAGATTGAGGGCAAACAGGCGATTGAACAAAGAATGATAAAATTTCTCTGTAAGCAAAAAGGCTTCATTAGTCGGCTGACTAATTTCCAAAATGAATCCATGAGTATGGGCATAAGAGCGTTTTTGAATTATTTTCTTCCTTAAATTTATGATCACCAGGGCCTTAAGGTTGAAACTATGTCCCTGCCATTTCCCTATGCCTTTATTTAAGTCAATCTTACATTTCTTGCCTATAAGAAAAGAACCTTTAAATTGTGCCTGAGGAATTTTTTCTATAGAAGCGTGGTGGCCTTTTCTAGTTTTCATATCCCAGGTGCCAAAATAATACCACCAATAAGCCTTGTTTATTAAACTGTAATCTAGCACCAGGTAGATTTCACGGTTTGTTTTAGGAAAAAAGAAATGCAGCCAGGATTGGGGCGGTAAATTATATTTCTCCAAATATGTCTTAGCTTGTTCTTTGGGAACAGAAAGCACTGTTTTTAAGATATTTATAGCCTTTTCTGGGCCAAATTTGTGTGTTAATTTTTTAAAACCTGATTCACCCTGCACTAAAAAGAATGTTATCCACTGGGCAGCTAACCTTTCATTTCCAGTAGTAAGAGGAAAGGCGGCAAAATAAGTCCTTTGAGGAGTCTGGCTACCACCATCAATAAATGTGCCTCGATTTGACCAGTATTGGCTTAAATAGCCAATATCCCACCAACACCAGATAGCGGCATCTTTTGAAGCAGTGTGTTTAATTTTACTGAGTCCTTTGGCCATAAAGGAAGGATACTTAGGATATGGTTTATAAGAAAAATCCGCCTTAAGATTAAAAAAGAGAGCCAGTAAAAATAGAAAGGCTATAAAAATATAGGAAAAAAAGATATGGCTTCTTTCTTTAATTTTGTTTCCTAAAAACCAGCAAATATAAGCAATTCCCAGAGAGATAAATGGGATAAAAAACAGGCAAAATCGCTTGGAAAAAAAACAAAGCAGACCTACCCCCAAGGGCACAACCAAAAAGCTCATCTGCCTTGGGCGGAAACCCCATAAAGAAAGAATACCTATAATGCCCACAAAAAAAACAAAAAGATTACCAGTAGTCAGTCTGGCAAGCTCAGACCAGGTTGGCCGGCTTAATTCTGAGATAGAAGCAGCTATACTGGGAAATGCGCCTTGGGGTTCTTTGGCAATAAATTTGAATAAATTAGAAAGCCCCTGCTGATATTTTAAGAGAAAAATAATGCATAAAATACAAAAAAGGATTATTTTAAGATAAATGGTGCGTTTTCTCTGTTTATAAAAGAAAACCGAAGCTATAAAAGGTAATCCTAAAAGAAAGGCTATAATATATTTAGCAGGTCTCCACCACCAACAAAAAAGCATAGTAAAAATCAGGGTGATAAAGAGATAGAGATACCTATTTTTATTACTTTCATAATAACAATAAAAAAAATAGGGAATAATAAGGATAAAAAATACATTCAAACAATCGGTATCAAACCAGCCTAACTGGGTGCGATAATAATAAAAAAAACTGCTGGTACCCAGGGCTGCGGCCATAAAACCGGTTAGATAATTACCTAGCTGTCTGCCCCATAAAAAATAGGGTATAATAATAAGACAACTTAGTAGAGATGAGAGAAAAAAGGCCACCCGGGGCATTGAGAAAAGGTAACTTAGATAAACAGTCAGGACACTGATTAAAGGAGGTGGGGTAGGACGAATGGGTGACTCAGGTACACGCCTCTTTTCATCTATGGGTTTATATGTGTTTGTTTTTAGCTCTTTTGCCAGACGGAGATAATAATAAGAATCAAGCCCTAATAGATTAGGATGATTTTGATAAAAAAAGAAAATCTTATATTTTTGCCATTGAGACCCGTCTTTAAACCGAAGACCAAGGGCCAAAGTGACGACCAGCAATATGCCAGCAAGCTTAAGCAGTTTCTCCCTCATTGAATGTCATAAAAACACAGATTAAATAGATTGGCAAGTGGTGATGTCTTATAGAACTTGTCCGATAACTCAATCTCGTTTTTCATTTCCCACTTTTGATTCACTTAAGGCAATCTGGAAGGCGTTTTCAGACACTTAAGAAAAGAATTTCAAAACAGTCAAAGGTTAAGAGGTGTATGTTAATTATAGTTGGTCACCCTTTTTACAGGAAATTTGGGACTTGACCGCAAGGCGGTTGACGGTTAAATAAATCCCTTATAAAAAGATTTCTTCAATGGGAGGAGGGAGCAATGTTTAAAATTGCCCCATCCATTTTAGCTGCTGATTTTGCCAATCTTGCACAAGAGATTAGAGCAGTTGAAGAAGCAGGGGCAGATTGGCTCCATATTGATGTAATGGATGGTCATTTTGTCCCTAATTTAACTATTGGTCCTCCGGTAGTAGCTAGTTTGCGCAAAGTGACAGGTCTTCCTTTAGATGTCCATCTAATGATAGAAAAACCTGATAATTATTTAGAAACCTTTGTCCAGGCAGGAGCGGATCTTTTGACTGTCCATGTAGAAACCTGTCCTCACTTGCACCGCACTTTACAGTGTATTCATAAATTAGGCAAAAAAGCAGGGGTGGCCTTAAATCCTGCCACACCTTTAAATTTTTTAGAACCTATTTTGGAAGAAGTGGACTTAATTTTAATTATGAGTGTAAATCCTGGTTTTGGTGGACAAGAGTTTATTCCTCAAACCCTAAAACGTATCCAGACTGTGGGGAAGTGGATTAAAAAATATAGTCTTAAAGTAGACTTAGAGGTAGATGGAGGAATCAATGAAAATACATTATCTCAGGTAGTAAAGGCAGGGGCCAATGTATTTGTGGCTGGCTCAGCTATTTTTGGTAAAAATGATTATAAGAAAATTATCCGGCAATTGCGGGAAAAAATAGGCTAAAGGAGAAAATCTATGCCCATCACCTTAGACAGAATACCAGCAGGCAAAACTGTTCGTATCCTAGGAATTGAAGGAGGATTGAGGTGCAGACAATGTTTAGCAGATTTAGGGGTTCACCCAGGAGAAACCATAAAAATTATAAGAAGTGCTCCTTTTGCTGGGCCTATTTTAGCAGAAACAAATGGCACAAAATTTATGCTAGGTCGAGGTATGGCTACTAAAGTAGTAGTGGAGGAAATTGTGTGAGAGTAGTATTGGTAGGACAACCTAATTGTGGAAAAAGCACCATATTTAATTACCTAAGTGGCTATAAGACCGTGGTTTCCAATTTCCCGGGTACCACTGTAAAGTATACTATGAGTACACTATATATAAATGGATATATGTGTGAGTGTATTGATCTGCCAGGTACTTATTCTCTCATTTCTATGGATGCAGCTGAAAGAGAAGCCCGAAAATATTTATTAACACAGCCAGTAGATGTAATTGTTAATGTGATAGACGCTTCTCTTTTGGGAAGAAGTCTTGAACTTACCCTTGAGTTGTTAGAGTTGAATAAACCTCTAGTTATAGCCTTAAACATGGTTGATGAAGCAGAAAGGAAGGGTATTCAAATTGATATAGAAAAACTATCCCAGATTTTTGGTGTACCTGTGGTAAGAACTATTGCTTATACAGGTAAGGGATTAACTGAATTGGTAAGAACAGCCCTGGAAGTTTATAAAAAAAAAATAATGGGCCAGCCTATTTATTTGAGCAAAGATGTAGAGGAAATAGTAGTAGAACTTACCTCAAAAGTAGATAAAATAGCCAGGACATTGAACCTTTCCCCTCGTTTTTTAGCCCTTAAACTTTTAGAAAAAGACCCTGAATTTGAAAAAACCCTTAAAAACAGTGCTCCTTTTCTCTTGTCATTTGTTAATAAAATGCAAAAATACCTGGAGCAAACACACGGAAGACCTTCTGATGTAGTTATTTCTTCTGAGAAACATGCCCTGGCCATGAACATCTATGAAGCAGTGGTGGAAGTCCTTCGTTCACCCAAACATGACATAAGAGATAAAATAGATGATGTTCTCATGCACAAGATATGGGGCTATATATTTTTGGCCTTAATTTTTTACCTCTTTTTTACCTTGGTTTTTAAAATAGGTAGTTATATTGAGACCCCACTGACGAATATCCTGGATCAGAGTTTAATAAAAATACAACGATTCATTTCTCCTTCTTCCTTTCTTTATGTAATCATTGAGGGAGGTATCCAAGGTATTGCTGGTGGAATAGCTATTGTTTTACCTTATTTAACCCCGTTTCTTATAGGTCTGGCCATATTGGAAGATTCTGGTTATTTACCCAGGGTAGCCTTTCTTTTAGATACCTTTATGCACCGGCTGGGGCTTCACGGTAAATCTGTTATTCCCTTTCTTTTGGGTTATGGCTGTAGTGTTCCAGCGGTGATGGCTACCCGGATTTTAGAATCAGAAAGGGATAGGGTTATTACTGCTATTTTAGCTACTTTAATCCCTTGCTCTGCTCGCACAGTCATCATCATGGGATTGGTTTTCTATTATTTGGGTCCTAATTACGCCTTTGGCATATATATACTCAATCTCCTGGTGGTTGGTCTAGCAGGAAAGGTTTTGACCAAGATGTATCCAGAGGTTACCCCAGGATTGCTTTTAGAAGTGCCTAATTATCATATTCCATCTTATAAAACTGTATGGATAAAATCATGGTATAGGCTAAAAGAGTTTATAGTGATAGCGTGGCCTATTTTGATTATAGGAAGTATTGTCTTAGGGATTTTGCAGTTTTTTCAATTAGATAAAATAATCAATACCCTGTGTTTACCTATTACTATCCCCCTGGCCTTACCTCCAGAAGTGGGAACTACCCTTATTTTCGGCATCTTGCGCAAGGAACTATCTTTAATCATGCTTTTACAGGCCCTAGGGACAAAAGACATCCTGACCGTCATGAATAAGGGACAAATTCTTACCTTCACTATATTTGTAGTTTTTTACATTCCCTGTGCAGCTACTATTGCTGCCCTATGGCGGGAGATTGGTGGTAAAAAGACAGGTCTTGCTATAATTTTTAGTGTTATGATTGCCTTTACTGTGGCCATTTTATTTAGGTTTTTGAGTTATATTTTATTTTAGAGGAGGAAAATATGAGAATTTATCCTATACTTATAGGGAATAGACCAAAGGAAACAGATAATTACATTACTATTAATTCTCCCTATGATAACCAAACCGTGGCTAAAGTATGTATGGCTGGCGAGAGGGAGATAGAAGAGGCTATTGAAAAGGCTTTAAAGGCATTTTCCGTCCTCAAACACTTACCTGTTTATGTCAAGGCAAATGCATTAATGCAAATTAGTCAGGGTGTGAAAAAGAGGGCAGAAGAGATAGCCCGGATGATGGCCTTGGAGGCAGGTAAACCTATCTCTCTGGCTAAGATAGAGGTAAGTCGTTGTATTGAATTATTTCAATATGCCTCAGAAGAGGTAAAACGCTTTGGCGGAGAAGTAATACCTTTAGATTTAGACAAATTGGGAGAAAATCGCCTGGCCATCTATAAATGTTTTCCTATTGGAGTAATCTTAGGGATTACGCCTTTTAATTTTCCCTTAAATTTAGTGGCCCATAAGGTAGCCCCGGCTCTGGCAGTAGGCAATCCCGTAATTATCAAGCCTTCTTCTGCCGCTCCTATCACTGCTTTAATATTAGGTGAAATCATTGCTCAAACTGATTTGCCTGAGGGAAGTATCAGTATTTTGCCCTGTTCTACTCAACTGGCAGAAAAGATGGTAAAGGACGACCGTTTGGCTATGCTTACTTTTACAGGCAGTCCTGATGTGGGATGGTATTTGAAAACCATTGCTGGAAAAAAAAGAGTAACTCTAGAGTTAGGAGGGAATGCAGCTCTGGTGATTAGTTCTTTGCGTCTTAAAGAGTTTCTCTTAGAAAGGGCTGTTTTTGGTGGGTTTTATCAGGGAGGTCAGGTATGTATCTCGGTCCAGCGTATCCTGGTTAAGGAGAATTTTTATGAAAGTTTTCTTGAGGCGTTTGTGGAAAAAGTAAAGATGATTCACACTGGCAATCCATTAGAGGAAAATACACTGGTAGGTCCTCTTATTAACCAAACCGCAGCCCAAAGAGTAGAAAATTGGATAAAGGAGGCCTTAGAAGAAGGAGCAAAGTTGATTATAGGAGGGAAGAGAGAAGGTAATGTCATCTATCCTACGGTGCTCACGCATACCCGTCCAGAAATGAAGGTAAATGCCAGAGAAATCTTTGGCCCTGTGGTTACAGTTGAACCGTATAAAACATTTAATGAGGCCATAGCAATGGTAAACAATTCTGTTTATGGGTTACAGGCAGGTATATTTACAGACAGCCTAGAAGAGGTTTTTTCTGCCTATAATCAGTTGGAAGTAGGTGGAGTGATTGTTAATGATGTCCCTACTTATCGGAGTGACCCCATGCCCTATGGAGGAATAAAGGGTTCTGGAATAGGGAAAGAAGGAATTAAATATGCCATGAGGGAAATGAGTGAAGGAAAAATTTTAGTTATTAAATATGTCTAAAAAACGCCCTTTTGAACTTGAAGATATTTATGAAGAGTTAAAAAAACGAGGATTGCTGGATGTTTCAGTGGAGATTACAGATACAGAAACCTACAATAAGCTTCAAAGTGAATTTTTTGATAAAGTTAAAGATATTTTTACCCGTCCACTGCCTTCAGAAATTCAGTCAAATTTAAAAAGGATTGTGAAATTAGCTAGTTTAAAACCAGGAGAGATTATTTTAGATGTAGGAGCCGGGACAGGTGTGCTCATTCCTTATTTTTTGCCTTACAAGCCTAAAAAAATTATTGCCTGTGATTTATCCGCAAAAATGTTGGCTAATTTGAAAACAAAATTTCCTCAAGTAGAGACTTATTTGATGGATGTGAAGGATTTACCTCTTCCAGATAATTCTATCAATGTGGCTTTTTTAAATGCTGTATGGCCAAACATTGGGGATAAGCCTGCTGCCCTTAAAACCCTCAAAAAGATATTAAAACCTCATGGCAGAATGATTATTAGCCACCCCGAAGGTAAAGAATTTGTAGATCAATTATCTCAAGCTATGCCCTTCCCTCTTGACCCCTTACCTAATAAAATTAGTTTAAAGAGATTACTTAAAAAATATGGTTTTATCCTTCAGATATATATTGATGAAGCTAAACTTTATTTTGTCTTGGCTTATAGTGAGGATAACAATTGAAAAAAATATTTAGTGTCGGATTGATTTTATATTTGTTATTTATTTTTTTAATCAAGATAGGTGAAGCCCAGGCACAAAAGAAAATAGCCATCCTTCCCTTTTGCTTATATGGGCCTGTGGAATTTAATTATTTAAAAGAGGGAATTTATAATATGTTTTTTGTTCGCCTTGGTAATAACAAAATAAAAGTAATTGGGAAGGAAGAGATTCAGAAAGCAATGGCAACACTAAAAATAAATGAAATGCCCACTAAAGCCCAGGTGTATCAATTGGGAAAAAGGCTCAAGGCTGATTATGTGCTTTATGGGAGTATTACCATTGCTGGCCAGGAAACTAGGATAGCCATAAAACTTTTAAATATGGCTCAAAATAAAGTGTATTCCTTCTCTAGCCAATGTGCAAAAAGGCAACTCCTTTTAAGATTAACTGCTTTAGTTACAAAAATAAATGATAATATATGGGGGCAACAAACCCAAGCAACCATTGCTCAACCCTTATTGTCTTCTGAAACCAAAACCTCCTCTAAACCTCTTCCAGAAGTCAAGTTAACTAATAAATGGTACAGCTACCCCCTTTTTTTTCAGGCAAAGGGTTTAACTATAGGAGATATAAATGGGGATGGAGATAATGAACTGGTGCTTATTGATGATAATAATATCTGGATTTACCATTATGTCAAAGGCTTTCTTGCCCTATTAAAGAAAAAAGAGTTTCCTGATAATGTCTTTCTAGTCAATATTGATTCCTGTGATCTGGATCAAAGTGGAAAAAAAGCATTGTTAATTACTAAAATGACCAAAAATTTAGTTACTTCTGAAGTCTATTTGTGGCAAGATGGTAAACTTAAACCTCTAGCTAAAGATATTCCCTGGTGTTTAAAAGTTCAAACTTATCCTAATGGGGAAAAGGTGATTTTAGGACAAAAGGATTTCTATAAAGGAAATCTCTTTCGTTTGATATGGAATGGTGAGGGGTTTAACATAGATGGGAAAATTCATTCTTTAGCCAATGTCAGGGTATTTGACTGTTTGCTTGTTAAATCTGGTGACAATCTTCAAAATCTATTGTGCTTGGATAAACAGCACCATCTGATATTTAATAAAAGATGGAAAAGCCATGAATATTATGATGGTTTATTGGCTTTTGATTTAGATAAAAAACCTCCTTGGAAAGTAATGGCTTATCAAAATCATTCCCAAAAGGAACAAGGAGGTTTTTGCCAGGGGCAGTTCAAACTGCTTTCTTGGGACAAAATGGGGATGAGAGTGGTGTGGTCTTCTCCTAAAATCACAGGATGTATCACTGATTGTTGCATAGGTGATTTTGATAACGATGGCCATAAAGAGCTAGTTTTTGTGATAGTAAGACCAATCCTGCCTCTCGGCAGACAAGGACCCATTAGCAAGGAAACCATCGTAATAGCCTATGACCTGTCATTTCCCAATACAAAATTGGCTAAAGATGTATTCTAATATATCTTCTGATGTAGTTTCTCCTACGATTTCACCTAAAATATCTAAGGCTTCTTTGACTTCAACGCTAATAAATACCGCAGGAAGC
>Ga0190316_1000394_pt1 | contig 12812 bp, 16 predicted proteins | sample 48701112_MG_FD_161663 | JGI IMG/M metagenome (GOLD analysis project Ga0190316, IMG submission 161663) | Hydrothermal vent sediment bacterial communities from Southern Trench, Guaymas Basin, Mexico - 4870-11-1-2_MG | ecosystem: Environmental > Aquatic > Marine > Hydrothermal vents > Sediment ... | reverse complement strand
GTTACAGATAAAAGCGATCTAAAACTGGCTGAATATTATTTAGATTCCTTCTAATAAAAAAACAAAACATGTCAAAATAACACATTCTACTTTCCCATTTTAACTCTATTTACACAAAAATGTGTGTAATATATCAATAAAAATCAAGTGCGGATATTTGTGTCACAATCGCCCAGTGAGACATCTCTATCCGCACAAAATCTATATTTAGACGATAATTCTTAATTAAAAATAGAGAGTTTTAATGGCATTAATTTTGCTTAGTCATGTAATAATTAATAATGAAATCAAAATTGAGGATTCGAGATTTGACTATCTGGTTTACAGGACTACCAGCCGCAGGAAAGACCACATTGGCTAAGACTTTATATGAAATGTTTAAAACAAATGGGAATAAGGTGATATGGCTTGATGGAGATGAAATACGTCAGACAATTTCAAAAGACTTGGGTTTTACTAAAAAAGATAGAATAGAGAATATAAAGCGTATAGCTTATTTAGCACAAAAATTAAATGAAAATGGTGCTTTTGTTATTGTTTCAGCCATTACACCTTGTGAGGAAATGCGCCAAATTGCAAGAAAAATTATAGGCAATGATAGATATATTGAAATTTATGTCAAATGTCCATTAGAAATATGCAAAAAACGCGATCCCAAGGGCCTTTATAAAAAGGCAGAGAAGGGCGAGATTAAAAATTTTACAGGAGTAGGTGATGCATATGAAGAGCCCAAAAGGCCGGATGTAGTGGTGGAAACAGTTTTTTTGATCCCCTCGAATGTATTAATAAAATAGTAGAAAAAATCCTGTCCTGCTCCCTGGGGGCAGGACAAGTCCCAAAGGTAAAGCTATAATAAACTATTCTACTAGGGAGGGGCAAAGATGAAAAGAAGACACTTTTCACCAGAAAAAAATAGCCATTGTGTTAACTGGACTTAAAGGTAAACAATCTGTGGCTGAGATTTGCAGACAACATCAGATATCTCAGTATTACAAATGGCGTGATAGGTTTTTAAAAGATGACAAAAATGCTTTAGCCTATGGTGATCCTTCTAAGAAGGAAGCCTTGCTTAAGGCAGAAATTGAGAGGCTCCAAAAGATTATAGGCAAGCAGGCGGTGCAGATTGAGGTATTAAAAAAACCGAGGAGTTATTCGGGACAAGGTAGGAACAGGTTTTACGGTCAAGGATACTTGTTTTGGTAGGAATTAGCCGAAGTAGATATATTATGAACTGTTATCTAAGAGGACAGGTGGAAATAGTAAATTTAAAGAAGTTAAACCTAATCAAGGTAATAGAGAGATTCTACAAAGGCTCAAGGCCATAAAAGCGGAATATCCTTTTCCGTTTGGGGTTATAGACGAGTTATGGTTTGGGTAAAGTATAGGGAAGGGATGAAGGTGAATCGGAAGTAGATTTATAAGTTAATGGAGAAAATGGTTTTTTGGGTGAGAGCTGACCAAGTTTATGATTGGGGGGTTTAGGCTGGGCGTATTTGGTAATAGTGCTTGATTGGTTTACCAAAGAGATGATAGGTTTTGACATTTCTTTAAGAAGATGGCCATTTTGAGATTGAGCAGATATTTACAACTTATGACAATCCTAAAAGGAATGCAGAAACAGAGCGGATGATGAGAACGATTAAGGAAGAAGTGATCTGGTTACATGAGTTTACAAGTTTAGCTGAAGTAAAAGAGCTAATTGGGAGTTGGTTTGAAAAGTATAATTGTGCCTTAGTAGCGGAGCGAAATTTGAACAGAAATTTTATCAAAATTATTACCAGGAGGCTGCTTAATGGCCTCTACCTTTAAATGGGCTTAAATATGTCCACCTAGAGGGGCACTACAGAGTTTGGGGTTATAAAAAGGCTTTGCAAAAGGAGAAAAGAAAGATTAAAGAATAGGAGTAAAATGAAATGGCAAAAGTATTAGTAACAGGGGCTGGTGGGTTTATAGGTTCTCACCTTACTGAGTACTTGGTTGAACAGGGATATAAAGTGAGGGCATTTGTTCGCTACAATTCTCGTAATTTTTGGGGATGGCTGGAGAAGTCAAAGTATATTGATAATATTGAGATTTATTCAGGAGATATTCGAGATTATGATTCTGTTTACGAAAGTATGAAAGGCATAGATTATGTATTTCATCTTGCAGCCCTTATAGGTATTCCATATTCCTATCATTCACCTTTAGCTTATATAAAAACGAATATTGAAGGAACTTACAATATTTTACAAGCTGCCCGTGAACTCAAAATTAAAAGAGTAGTTCATATTTCCACCAGTGAAGTATACGGAACTGCTCAATATGTTCCTATAGATGAAAAACATCTTATTAATCCTCAATCTCCTTATGCAGCCTCAAAAGCAAGCGCTGACTATTTAGCTAAATCTTTTTATTTGTCTTTTGACCTACCTGTTACCATTGTGCGACCTTTTAATACCTTTGGACCAAGGCAATCTGCTCGGGCTGTAATCCCTACCATTATTTCTCAAGCCCTAAGTGGTAAAAAAGAAATAGAGTTAGGTAACTTGAACTCGAGCAGGGATTTTAGTTATGTTTTGGATACAGTGGAAGGGATATACAAAATAGGTTTACATTCAGATACCTTGGGTGAAGTTGTCAATATAGGAACTGGTAAAGATATTTCTGTGAGTGACCTGGTTACCCTTATTAGCAAATTGACTAAAGTAGATTTAAAAGTCAGAGTTGATAGTAAACGCATTAGACCTGAAAAAAGTGAAGTTCAAAGACTAATATGCGATTATTCTAAGGCACGCAATCTTACTAGATGGAAACCATGTTATACATTAGAGGAAGGTTTAGAAAAAACCATAGCTTGGTTTAAAGAAAATTTAGAGATATATAAAGATGAAATTTACAATGTCTAAAATATTTCTTGATGATCCTAATTTAAGTGATTTAGAAAAAAACTATCTTGCAAAAGCTATTGATACCAACTTTGTTTCTACGATAGGACCGTTTGTCCCTGAATTTGAAGAAAAATTTGCCCGATATATTAGTTCTAAAGGAGCTGTAGCGGTCCAAAGTGGAACTGCAGCTCTTCATATGGCACTTTATGAGTTAGGAATTAGAGAAGGTGATGAGGTAATTGTCCCTGCTCTTACATTTATCGCTACCATAAATCCTATACTATATGTAGGAGCAAAACCTGTAATCGTTGATGTGGATCCAGAGACCTGGAATATTGACCCAGAAGAGGTAAAAAAGGCTATTACTGAAAATACCAAGGCTATTGTCCCTGTTCACCTTTATGGAAATCCCTGCGATATGGATGAAACAATGAAAATAGCTAAAAAATATAATCTTTATGTAATAGAAGATGCCACAGAGAGTCTTGGTGCAACATATAAAGGAAGACAAACTGGCACCTTGGGAGATTTTGGCTGTTTTAGTTTCAATGGGAATAAATTGATAACTACTGGCGGAGGAGGAATGATAGTAACTGATGATAAAAAGAGAGCGGAGCATATTAAATTTCTTGTTAATCAGGCAAGGGATAACAGCAAAGGTTATTATCATCCAGAAATGGGCTTTAATTATAGAATGACCAATATTGAGGCAGCCTTAGGTTTGGCACAGTTAAAAAGGATTGATAAATTCCTAGAAAAGAAAAGAAATTTCAGAAAAATATATCAAAAAGTTTTAGGTGAATTGTATTATATAAGATTTCAACAAGAATACGATGATGCCTCTGGCAGTTGGTGGCTTACCTGCGTTAAGATTAATAAAAATAATATAGACATTGACAAGTTAAGACTAAAATTAAAAGAAAAAGGAATTCCCAGCAGAAGGATTTTTATGCCAGCAAGCGAAATGCCTTATTTGAAGAAATTTTCAAAATCCTGTCCAAACGCCTATGAGATTTATAATCAGGGTATATGCTTACCCACTTCCACTTTGAATGAGGAAGAGGATATAAAAAAGGCAGCCTTGATAATTAAGGAGTTGTTATGAAAATATTATTTACTTCTCCTGGAAGAAGAGTTGAATTAATAAAAATTTTTAAATCTGTTTTTCCAGATTCTATTTTTTACGGTGGTGATTATGATCCTACATCTCCTGCGAATTATTTTTTGGAAAAAGTATTTAAATTGCCATATCAAATAGATGATAATTATGGGAAAAAAACCTTAGAAATATGCAGAAAAGAAAAAATAGATATAGTTATTCCTTTAATAGATCCAGAGTTAGTTGTTTTTGCTAGGAATCGTAAATATTTTTTTGATATAGGAACATTTATAATGATTTCTTCTCCTCAAGTAATAGATATTTGCATGAATAAATGGAAAACATATCAATTTTTTAAAAAAAACAACATTTTATGTCCGAAAACGTGGCTAGGGAGTAATTTTAATCGAAAAGATTTTAAAAAACCAGTTATTATTAAGCCATATATGGGCTCTGCTTCAAAAAATATATTTGTTTGTAATAATTTTAATGAATTAAAAAAGTATGAGGATTTTCTTAATGATAATTATATAGTGCAAGAATTTATTAAGGGATATGAAGTTACGGTTGATGTTTTTGCAACCGAAGAGGGTAAATGCATTGAAGCGGTTCAGCGCAGGAGACTGAAGGTGAGAGGTGGTGAGGTAGAACGAGGAGTTACCCAAAAAGATCCTATCATATTTAAAATAATTAAAAATGTTATTAAGACTTTAAAACCTTTAGGAGTAATTAATATCCAGTTTATTATTGATACTGAAAATAATGACTATTATGTTACTGAAATTAATCCAAGATTTGGTGGAGGGTATCCTCTTGCACATAATGCAGGTGCTAATTTTCCATTACTTATTTATAAGCTTGCTAAAAATAAAAAAGTAATATCTAAATTAGGTAGCTATAAAGATAAACTATATATGCTTAGATATGATAATGCAGTTTATACAGATAATTTAATTAAATTATGTTAAAAGCAATTGGATTTGATTTAGATAATACTTTATATGATCAAAGACAATATGAATATTTTGCTTTTTGGTCTGTAGCTGAAGAGGTATCAAAATATTATTGTGTTAAGAAGGCTCGTTATTTTTCATTACTAAAGCATTTATTTAATAAAAACATTCATGAATATACTTTTGATAAAGCTATACAATTATGCATAGGAAAAATTCCAAGAGATTGGGAAAGTTTTTTAAAAAAGAAGTTGCTCCCTGTTTATAGATCTGCTAAACCAAAATTAGTACCTTTCGATTGGGTAGAGAAGTTTATAAAGGAAGCTAAAAATAGAGGAATAAAGCTTGCAATTATAACTAATGGGAATGTTGAAATTCAAAAATATAAGATAGATGCTCTAGGGCTTAGAAAATTTTTTGATAAAATATATATATCAGATGAATTAAGTCCTCAAGCCAGAAAACCTGATACTACTTTATTTAAAAATTTTTTAAGAGATTTTAATTTAAAGGGGAAAGATGTAATTTATATAGGAGATAATATTCAAACCGATAGTAATTCTCAAAAACTTGGGATTGAGTTTATTCATTATGATGGGACCGAGGAATTTATTCGTAAAATTTGGGAAATTATCAGCGAAAGTAATTTTAGGAATAAATAAGAATATATTCATTGACAGTGGGGTAATTTAGTAATAAAAAATACTTCTGACAATGTAATTGCCGTAGGAAACCCGGCGAAAATAATAAAAAGCAAAAAATTTGAGTTAAATAAAGGATAAAAAAATGAAAATTTTAGTAATCTCCCCTCATCCTGACGATGAAACTTTAGGATGTGGAGGAACGATTTTAAAACATAAAGATATAGGTGATAAAATTTATTGGTTAATTGTTACTAATATTGATGTAAAAGATGGATGGGATAAAGACATTGTTAAAGAACGTCAGAAAGAAATAAAAAGAGTAGCAGAAATGTATGGCTTTGAAAAAATTTTTAAATTAGATTATCCTGCAGCAAAATTAGATGTAATACCAATTCAAAAAATAATTGAGTCTATATCAAAAGTTATATTTGAAATAAAACCAGAAATAATATATTTGCCCAATCGTTCTGATGTACATACTGATCATCAGATTACTTTCAAGGCAGCTTATAGCTGCACTAAAAATTTTCGTTATCCATTTATAAGAAAAATATTAATGTATGAAACACTATCTGAAACAGAATTTGCTCCAGCCTTGCCAGAGAATACATTTATTCCAAATGTTTTTGTAGATATAACGAAGTATTTTGAAAAGAAATTGGAAATATTCAAAATATATAAATCAGAGATTATGAAAGAACCGTTACCAAGAAGTTTAGGTAGCATAAAAGCCTTGGCAAGGTATCGAGGAAGTCAAATTGGAGTGGAGTACGCGGAGGGATTTGTGTTAGTAAGGGAGATTATTTAACATGAGGCCTACTTTAATTCTTATTTGTGCTTTAGAGAATGGAAAAATTACTTTAAATTATTTTTATGAGTTACATAAAAAAGGCAAGATTAATCTTTTGGGAGTTTATACTTATGAAGATGATGCGGTTCCGAATAAAAATATGTTTGTTCCTTTAGATAATATTGTTCCTCCCGAAATGCTTAAAAAAGTGAAACATATTAACCATTATATTGATGAGATTGAAAAAGAGCATCCGGACTTTATCTTTGTCGTAGGATGGTCACAGTTGGTAGATAAAAGGATAATAAATGCTTCAAAGAAAGGAACTATAGGATTTCATACTTCAAAATTACCCAAGGATAGAGGGAGGTCAACTCTTGCTTGGCAAATTGCAGAAGGTTATAAAGAAACAGCATTAACAATGTTTTATCTTTCTGAAGGTATCGATAACGGAGATATTATAGCTCAAGAAGTAATAAAAATAGAAAGTAATGATTACATATCAGATGTTTTATTTAAAGTGAATAAAGCTACTTATAACTTATTAAGTACCTATTTCCCATTATTGATTCAAGGGAAGGCACCAAGAATAAAACAGGATGAAAACTTAGCAACTTATAGAAGGCTAAGGACAGATAAAGATAGCCATATAGATTGGAATACCAATACAGAAAAAATATATAATCTTATAAGAGCTGTTTCTTTTCCATATCCAAAAGCCTGGACTACATATAATGAAAAAATAATTAAGATAAATAAAGCAACTATTTTTAATATATCTCTTGATTTTTACTTATTTGAAGATCCTGGAACAATTCTGGGTAATTTGAAAGGATTTGGCTACTTAGTCAAAACTAAGGATGGAATAATAGCAATAGATGACTTGGAGCCCAAAAATATAAAGTTGTCAGTAGGAGAGGTTTTAGGAAAGTGAAAATCGCTATTTTTACTGCAACACGTGCTGAGTATGGTTTACTAAGATGGACAATAAAAAGTTTACAAGAATTGTTTGAAATATATGTAATTGTAGGTGGTACTCATTTATCACCAACGGATGGATATACTGTTGAAGAGATAAAGAAAGATAAGATTAAAAATATCTTGAAACTTCCCTTTCTTAACGTTTCAAAAACTGCTCCTGCTTTAACAAGCTCTATAGGAAATGGATTAATACAGATATCACAGGTTTTTAGCTATATAAAACCTGATTTTCTTTTAATTCTTGGAGATAGATATGAATTGTTTATTCCTGCAATAGGAAGTATGATGTTTGGGACCCCAATTATCCATCTTAGCGGAGGAGAAAAAACAGAAGGACTGATAGATGAACAAGTCCGTCATGCTATAACCAAGATGGCTCATATACATATGCCCTCAACCACTTTATATGCAGAAAATATAAGTAAGATGGGAGAAGAAGATTGGCGGATTCATATTGTTGGTGCGCCAGGTCTTGAGAATATAAAAAGATTAGAATTGTATAAAAAAGAAGAGATTTTGAAATTAACTGGGATTGATGTTAATAAAGATACTGTAATCTGTACCTATCATCCAGTTACTCTTGAAGGCGAAGATAGTGTAAGATGGCAGATAAAAAATTTATTAGAGGCATTATCAAAATTTGATTTACAAATAGTTTTTACCAGACCTAATGCAGAAGTAGGTTCAGATGAAATAGTAAATATGATAAAGAAATTTGTAAATGATAATCCCAGGGCATATTTTTTTGACAGTCTTGGTTCAAGGTTATATTTAAGTTTTTTAAAGTATGCAAAGGCTATAATAGGTAATTCTTCAAGTGGTATTATTGAAGCTCCTTCTTTTTCTATTCCTACAGTGAATATCGGGAACAGACAAGAAGGAAGATTACAACCTGAAAGTGTTATACAAACAGGTTATTCAGTTGATGAAATTTATAAAGGTATTGAAAAAGCCCTGTATGACAGAGAATTTCTTTCAAAAATAAAAACGATAAAAAATCCTTATGGGGATGGCAATACCAGTAAATATGTAGTTGAAGCAATGAAGAGGATACTAAAAATTCCCAAAGAAAAACTCTTAAAAAAAAGATTAAATTTCGAGGTGAAAAAGAATGAATGGCATAGATACTTCTAAAGTTTTTATAATTGCCGAAGCTGGTGTAAACCATAATGGAGATATTCGTTTAGCCCATAAATTAGTTGATGCTGCTAAAGAAGCAGGAGCAGATGCAGTAAAATTTCAGACATTTAAAGCAGAAAATGTGGTCTCAAAATTAGCTGATAAAGCTGAATATCAGAAAGAAACCACCAATTCTAAAGAGTCTCAATACGAAATGATTAAAAAATTAGAACTTTCATTTGAAGATTTTGTGAAAATTAAAGATTATTGTGATAAAAAAGACATTATATTCTTATCCACTCCTTTTGATTATGAAAGCGTGGGTTTTCTTGAAAGTTTGGTTCCTTTATATAAAATTGGCTCCGGAGAGATTACCAATTTACCATTTTTGGAGTATGTTGCCAAAAAAGGAAAGCCTATGATCTTATCTACTGGAATGTCAACCCTTGGGGAAGTAGAAGAAGCCGTTAAAACGATAATAAATGTAACTTCCTCTTTACCTTTAACTCTTCTCCATTGTGTTAGCAACTACCCTGCTAAATATGAAGATGTCAATTTAAAAGCCATGTTAACTCTAAAAGAGGTATTTGAACTTCCTGTAGGTTACTCAGACCATACCTTAGGAATTGAGATTGCTATTGCTGCTGTTGCCTTAGGGGCAAAGGTAATAGAGAAGCATTTTACTCTGGATAGGGGTTTGCCTGGCCCTGACCACAAGGCATCATTAGAACCTGATGAGTTAAAGAAAATGGTAAAGGCAATAAGAAATGTTGAGAAAGCTTTGGGGAGTGGCATAAAAAAACCTGCTCAAAGTGAGCTTAAAGTGATGAAGGTAGCAAGGAGGAGCCTTGTTGCTGCAAGAGATATTAGGGCTGGCGAGGTGATAAAGGAGTCGGATATACTTATAAAGAGGCCAGGAACAGGAATTCTACCAAAGTTCAAGGAAATAATCATCGGCATGAGGCTTACAAGAGATGTTAAGAAAGATAACCCATTTGATTGGGAGGATTTTAAGTGATGAGTGAACAATACAAGCAGGTATTGATAAGACCTGATACACCTTTAAGAGAAGCAATTAAACAGATGGATAAGGCTGCTTTGCAGGTGTTGGTTGTGGTGGATAATAAAGATAGGCTTTTGGGAATTGTAACTGATGGGGATGTAAGAAGGGCTATTATAAATGGAATTGATTTCAAAAAACCTATAAGCTCCATAATGACTAAAAATCCTATTGTTATGAGTTATCCGAGCGATAAAAACGATGCTTTGAAGTTAATGAAAAAGTATGAAGTAAGGCACATTCCTATTGTTGATAAAGAAAATAAAGTAATTGGACTTGTTTTATGGAAGGATTTTCTTAATGATGGTAAAGTGGCATATCCTTCTAAAGAGACTTCTGTGGTCATTATGGCAGGTGGCAAAGGTACAAGACTTGACCCATTTACTAAGATATTACCCAAACCCTTAATTCCCATAGGAGAAAGGCCAATTATAGAACTTATAATGGATAACTTCAGAAAGTATGGTTTCAATAAGTTTGTGATTTCTCTAAACTATAAAGCCGAAATGATTAAAATGTATTTTGCAGAAAATCCTAATAATTATTCAATTGAATATGTGCAAGAAAAAAATTTTTTAGGAACAATAGGGGCATTATCTTTAATTAAAGAAAGATTAAGCAACACATTTATTGTCTCCAATTGTGATGTAATAACTGATGCAAATTACGATGACTTATTAAATTATCATAAACAAAATAATAATCATATAACTATATTAGGAGTTATTCGTCACATAAATATCCCTTATGGCATTTTAAATATGAAAAATGGAGATTTTGAGGAGATTATTGAAAAACCAGACTATCATTTTATCGTCAATGCTGGAGTCTATATTTTGGAACCAAAAGTTATTAATTTAATCCCAGAAAATAAAACAATGGATATGCCTGATTTGTTGCTGTTGGCAAAGAAAAAAGGATTTAAAATACAGGTCTATCCGATGAGCTGTTCCTGGTTTGATATAGGAGAATGGGAGGAATACAGGAAAGCAATGGAATATATAAGCAAATATGGTGGGCGGTAATAATAAGCCACGGTTGGAGGAAAAGATGTACAAAGAAAAGACTATCTTGGGCTTAATTCCAGCAAGAGGTGGAAGTAAAGGCTTACCGAGAAAAAATATAAGACCACTCCTAGGAAAACCTCTTATTGCATGGACAATTGAGCAGGCTAAAGTAAGCAAATATGTGGATAAAGTAGTGGTTTCTACTGATGATGAAGAAATTGCTGAGGTTGCCAAACAATATGGTGCAAAAGTCCCATTTATGAGGCCAAAAGAACTGGCACGAGATGATACACCGGGAATTGATGTTGTATTCCACGCGATGAATTGGTTCACAAAAAATAAAAATAAACAGTATGACTTAATTATATTGCTCCAACCTACATCTCCACTTAGAACAGCAGAAGATATTGATAAAGCAATAGAACTTTTATTTTTAAAAAAAGCAAAGGCAATTGTTTCGGTATGTGAAGTAGACCATCATCCTTTGTGGACAAATACTTTACCTGAAAATGGATGCATGAAGGATTTTATTAGAAAAGAAATTATGAATAAAAATAGACAGGAATTACCTACTTTTTATGGATTAAACGGTGCGATCTATTTAGCTTATTGGGATTATATAAAAGAACAAAAAGGGTTCTTTGGAAAAGAAACCTTTGCTTATATTATGCCCAAGGAGAGATCTGTAGATATAGACAGTGAATTAGATTTAAAATTAGCAGAAATATTGATGAAAGAGTAGTTTGTAAAGTTAAGAAATTTTCATGTTCTTTATTTGTCGTAAAAGATTGGATAAGAAGTATAACAGAAGAACTTGACATTCCTTTAATCGTGGACGAAATAACATCTGGATTTAGATTAACAGTAGGGGGTGCTCATTTAGTATATAATCTAACGCCTGATATTGCCGTATTCGGAAAAGCTATAAGTAACGGATATCCAATGGCAGCAATTATATAGGTAAGGCTAAGATTATGGATAAGGCTCAGGAATCCTTTATAAGTAGCACCTATTGGACTGATAGAATCGGCCCTGTTGCGGCAATTGCTACTATAAAAAAACTTAAGCGATATAATGTTCCTTCTTATATTACTCAAGTGGGAGAGAAAATTCAAAAAGGACTCAAAGAGTTAGCCATCAAACACAATTTAGATATTAGTATATCAGGCATCCCTCCTTTAACCCATTTTGCTTTTAATTATCCTAATGCATTAGAATTAAAAACTTTATTTACTCAATTAATGCTTGAGAAAGGATTTTTGGCTTCTACAGGAATTTATACTTCTTTTGCTAATAAAAAAGAGCATATTGAAGCATACTTGAAAGCAGTTGATGAAGTCTTTAAAGTTATTTCAGAAGTAATAAAAAAAGAGAAAGTTTCTTCTTTGTTAAAAGGACCTGTATGTCATGCAGGATTTAAGAGGTTAACTTAGAGGCTGAAAATGGAGTTACTAAAAGGTAAAGTTATATTAGTAACGGGTGGAGCAGGGCTTTTGGGGAAGGAGTTTATTAGAGCCATTACCAAAGAAGGAGGTGTCCTGCCCCCTAGGTGGGTAGGACACACCCCGAAGGTAGAGGTACAATGAATTGCTCGACTAAGGAGGGAAAAGATGAAAAGGAGATACCTTTCACCGGAAGAAAAAATGGCCATTGCATTAGCTGGACTTAAAGGTGAACAGTCTGTAGCTGAAATTTGCAGACAGCGTCAGATATCTCAGTTTCAGTATTACAAATGGCGTGATAGGTTTTTAGAGGGTGGTAAAAATGCCTTAGCAGCGGAGCGGATATTTGAACAGAAATTTTATCAAAATTATTGTCAGGAGGCTGCTTAATGAGTTCTACCTTAAAAGGGGTTAAAATATGTCTGCCCTGGAGGGGACACTACAGTAGGGAGGTTAATATAAATGTCACCTAGACTGGTTATTATTGATTCTCAACAAAATAAGTTTGAAGTTGAACTAGACAAATTTATAAAATTCTTACACCAGGCCTTATCTGCTAACCAAAATATTGTCCTTCAACTTCCTATGCCCAAATATAACTTTCACTTTCCTCATCCTGATCCCCTAGGCTCTATTATTGTGTTTAAGTCAAAAATAAATTTTGCCTTTGCCCCTGCGTATTCTGTATTTCCTTTTATGTGGGCAAAAGAGAAAAAGCAAGAAAGCAAATTAAAAAGTAATAAAGGAGTCATTTATGAGAATTTTAGTCACTGGTGGTGGGGGGTTTATTGGCTCTCATTTGTGTGAAAGACTTTTGAAAATGGGTCATGAAGTTATCTGTGTGGAT
>Ga0190316_1000392_pt1 | contig 12820 bp, 8 predicted proteins | sample 48701112_MG_FD_161663 | JGI IMG/M metagenome (GOLD analysis project Ga0190316, IMG submission 161663) | Hydrothermal vent sediment bacterial communities from Southern Trench, Guaymas Basin, Mexico - 4870-11-1-2_MG | ecosystem: Environmental > Aquatic > Marine > Hydrothermal vents > Sediment ... | reverse complement strand
GTAACATTTTAGGACTAAATAATAGATAAACAAGGTGGATTTCTCCTTCATAAATGTCTACTGTATCATCTTGTGTTTTAATCATTTTTTTTGCTTCTTCTATTTTTGTCCAAGCAGCCTTTTCTTGTTTTTGATAAGCTTTAACTAAGGCTAAACCTACATGTGCTTTTACTAAACTGGGGTCTTCTTCTAAGGCTAGCAGAAATTGCTTTTGGGCTTCTGAGATTTTACCTTTTTCTAAAAACACAGTGCCTACTTTTACATGATGTGTAGGACTGGAAACCCTGGTTTTTAACAGGCTACCTTTATGACTACAACCACTAAGAAGGGCAAAAGTCAATAAAATTATAATATTTAACATTTTTTTCATAGCCACTCTCTTTTGACTTTTTTATTTATTATAGTTAAATTAAATTCATGGGTCTCTGGTTACGCAAACTATGGCATTTATTGGGTAATGCCATTCCTGTTATTTACTATTTTTCCTCCTTAAGTTCAAAAAAAGCCGCCTTTATTATCTTTGTCATTTTTTTATGTGTTTTTGCATTGGATACCTTGCGTTTTCTATATCGTCCTTTTAATAACTGGTTTTTAAACCATTTTGGCATATTAGTCAAAGAAAAAGAAAAACACGGTATTACTGGCAGCACATATTACTTTTTAGCTATAAGCATCACCATTTTTTTCTTCCCTAAAGATATTGCTACTTGTGCCATCTTTTATTTAACTCTGGGAGACCCCATAGCAGCCATTGTGGGACATTACTTACCCATTACTCGCATTTTCAAACAAAAAACCTTAGGTGGCTCCTTAGCTAATTTCTTCACCTGCTTAATTATTGGTTTTTGTTTTTTCCCTTTTATCACTACTCTTTTAGCGGCTATTACCGCTACCCTAACTGAGCTTTTCTCTCCCATTGACGATGCTATTTCCATCCCTCTATGTTCAGCCTTAGTGCTTTCTATTCTTTGAACTCCACTTTTCATGATATCCTCTCTCTTGGTCTTCATGATTATCTAAATTGAATAAACGACGTGTAATATCCAGATACTCATCACTCTTTTCCCTGTTTTCCTTTTGTTTTAAAAATTGGATGGGGTCATGGAGTATCTTTTTTATCATGGCTTCTGCCATTATACTAATGGCTTCTTTGTCTGCCTCAGAAAGGTGTTTTAACTGACTGAAGGTTTTATTCAACTCCTTATGTTTTATTTCCTCTAGTTTATGTTTCAAAGCAATGATAGTAGGCACTACAGAAAGGGTTTCTAGCCATAACTTAAACTTGATGGTTTCTTCTTCTATAATCCGTTCTGCCTTTTGAGCTTCTTTCTGACGCTTGATTTTGTTTGATGCTACTACGCCTTGTAAGTCATCTATATCATATACATAAGCATTATCTATGTTGTTTATTTGTGGGTCTATATCCCTAGGGACAGCAATATCAATAAAAAAAATAGGACGGTGCCGACGAGCACGCATACTTTGCCTTACATCTTTTTCTAATAGGATGAAATTGGGGGCACCGGTGGAGCTAATAATGATATCCACATTTTTCAAGCCTTCCTTAATTTCTTCTATAGAGATAGCCTTACCTTGCAACCTTTCTGCCAACTCAACTGCCCTTTCTAAAGTTCTATTTGCCACTACAATACTTTTTACTCCATTATTTAAAAGATGTTGCGCTGCCAATTCTGCCATCTCTCCTGCCCCAATGAGCATAATCTTTTTATCCTCTAGACGACCAAATATTCTTTTTGCCATCTCTACTGCAGCGTAGCTAATGGAGACTGCATGACGAGCTAAATTTGTTTCTGTCCGAATCCTCTTAGCTACCGAAAAGGCCTTATGTAAAAGGCGGTTTAAGATAGGTCCGGCTAAATGGTGTTTTAAAGCTAGACGATAGGCATCTTTTATTTGTCCCAGAATCTGAGGTTCACCTATTACCATAGAATCTAGAGAAGAAGACACGCGGAAAACATGTGCCACTGCTTCTGTTTGTTGGTACACATAAAGGGCATTTTCAAATTGGCTTAAAGATAGTTGATTAAAATGGGCTAGAAATTGTTTTACCGCCTCTACACCTGCTTCAACAGACTGTTTAGTAGTAAAAAGGATTTCCACACGGTTACAGGTGGAGAGGAATAAAACTTCCTTTATAACTGGAATTCGCCCCAATTGAGATAATATTTTTTCTGCATTTCCACTGGCACCCAATTTTTCTCTCACTTCTACCGGGGCTGTTTTATGATTTACTCCGATTAAAACAATCCAATTATCCATTTTTATCTGAAACTATGATAAGTTTTTAAAAAGTAGTTCACCCCTAAAAAAGTAAAGATTAAAAATCCAAAACCAATAATAGAAAGCCATGCAGCACGACGTCCTCGCCAACCTATGGCCAACCTTTCATGTAATAGTATAGCATAAACTAACCAAGTAAGAACAGACCAAATTTCCTTGGCATCCCAATTCCAAAAACTTCCCCTAACCCATTGGGCATAAACAGCACCCATGACTAATCCTATGGTAAGCATAATAAATCCTACAATCAAAGCGTGATAATTAAGCGTGTCTAAAAAAGACAAAGAAGGTAAGCGTCCAGAAAGTTCGGTTATTTTTTTTCGTTTGATTTGTTTTTCTTGTAAAAGATATATCACACCAGCACAAAAGGCTACTGCCAATAATGTGTCTCCTAAAAGGCTAAAAACAATGTGCAAATTAAGCCATAGGCTACGGAATACAGGACGGGGAGGGATGGTAACACCTGGTATTATTCTAGAAAGCAACATTAACACTAGAATTAAGGGGTTAAAAAAGGCACCTAACACACCTAGACCAAAACGAAAGAAAAGCATAAGATAAACAAGGGCTAGTAACCACGCCATAAAAGAAAGGCAACCTTTCATGGCTATAATAGGAAAATGACCTAATTGAACCCAGTTACAGATAAAACCCCCTGTATGAGCCAAAAAACCAAATGAGAATAAAAATATAGATAATTGTTGAACTTTTGGTTTTAGAGAAAAAAGAGAAATGAAAAAACCAGCCATACTGAGGATATATCCTATTAATGCTAATTGATAAAAAAAAATGTCCATAGTTTTTTATACTATAAAATGTAATTGATTGACAACTAGTATTAGTCCTGAAGAATGAATTTTTTTCACACCTTAAAGTCCAAAATGTGCTGAAAATTCATACTAAAATCCTGTCCCTTAATATTTTTTAAACTCTAACTCCGCAAAGTTTTAGGGAATAAGTTTAATCCCAAAATCCTTTCTATCTTCTCAGCTTTTGCAGGAATCTCGCTCAATCTTTTCTCTCCATCACTATAATATATACAGCTTGTTGAAAAACTCAGATGCATATTATCTTTACCCAACTTGTTCCCTAGTTTAGCACGCCGCTTCGCTTGCTGTCAAAGCTGCTTCGTTTCCGCACCCTTTGGGCTTATGGCTTTGACAGCGCTGCGCCGCGTGCTCCTGAAAAATTGAGGTTGGTGAGAGTTAATCTTGAAGTATCATCGCGGATTGTTTTTAATTTTAAGCCATAACATTATAAAAAAACATTTTTTAAGGGTTGCGGTCAAAAAACTGACCGCAACCATACAAATATTTTATTTAGAGCTGGGGCTGTCAAGGAGTGCTCGCTCGCCTGCATTCCGCAGCTCGCTGTGCTCCTCCTTGACAGATAAATAGTCCCTTAAAGAAAAAACTTTTTTCCTTCAACCAACTCTACTTTTTAAAAAGCTATAAACAGGTTGGTGAAGTTCATCTTGAAGTATCACTGCCACCTAAAAGCTGAAACAACCAATACAAAGGTTATATTTGGTGAAGCTAAGGAGTATATGGGGCTTCGTGTAGCTAAATTCAGGCGATTATGGAATGTAGATGAACAATGTCTTGCCCCACGCAAGCCTGCGGATAATATTTTGCTCTTGTTAGCCCATGGACGGAGCTGAGAAAAAAATGACTTTTTCAACAAGCTGAAAAATTTTAAAAAAAAATTCAAAATCTCCATTTTACCTCTGGCAGGAGTTCGTCAATGCCATAAAATAATTCAAATAATTCAAAAATCAAAACCTGCCCCCGAGGAGTTGGGGGATAAATCTTTTAGGCATTATTCTGAGAGTTCTCCTTTGGTTTTAAGTTTAATAATTTATCTAAATCAGTGATTTGGGGCACAAGATTTTTAATCTCCTTTTTTACTGCCTTCCAGTTTTTCTCCTCAATATGTGTTAAAAGATTAGAATTTACCAATTTATCAAAAATAGCCTCTCTTTCCTTTTGGTGAGGGATGGTCTTTTTAAAGTAACTTCGCAATTGTCCTAATAACTTCAGAAAAATGGCATAGTCTTCCCCAAATTGTGTTTCTAATTCCTTGCGCAATTTTTTGGCCATAGCCGGGCTTTTTCCTGCCGTTGAAATGGCAATGGTCAAATCTCCTCTACTGATCACTGAAGGCACAATAAAGTTGCATTTTTGTGGTTGATCAACAATGTTACATAAGATATTGGCTGCATTAGTCTCTTCACTCAAACGAGCATTCAGAGTTTCATCATCCGTAGCTCCAATGACTAAAAAAATGTCTTTTAAATATGAGGTTTTATATTCAGTACCCAAATAATTTATTTTTTTATCGCTAATAATGTTTTTTAACTCAGGTATAACCTCTTTGGCCACTAATTTTATTTTTGCCCCACAATCAAGGAGCCTTTTAATCTTCCGCCACGCAACCTTACCGCCTCCTACAACCAAACAGTTTTTACCTTGTAAATCAAGACAAACGGGATAATATCTCATCCTTTTTACCCCCGTTATTTTAAAACGCTAGGGCTTGTTGAAAAACTCTGATGTATACAACCTGCTTTCTAGTTTAGCACGCCGCTTCGCTTGCTGTCAAAGCTGCTTCGTTTCCGCACCCTTTGGGCTTACGGCTTTGACAGCGCTGCGCCGCGTGCTCCTGAAAAATCGAAGCTTGGTGAAAGTTAACCTTGAGGTATCATCACAGCTGGAATTTTCTCTTAAAATCAATTGCGGATTAAGAATTTATTCTTCTACTTAACAAAATGGTATAATTATGCAATCTCATATCAAGGAGAGGACCCCTATGTTAGGGAAAAGAAATCCACAACAACCGTTATTTTACTACTTTAATATGGCAGATGTGATTCCCAAAAACCATATTCTAAGATTGATTAATAAATATGTTGACTTTTCTTTTATTCGTAGCAAAGTGAAACATCTTTATAGTGATATGGGCAGGCCATCTATTGATCCTGAAGTACTTATCCGCATGCTCCTTATTGGGTATCTTTATGGCATCACTTCAGAAAGAAAGTTATGTGAAGAAGTCAGGATGCACATTGGATATAGGTGGTTTGTAGGTCTACATATGAATGATGAAGTTCCTGACCACTCTACCTTTTCTAAAAATCGTCATGGCAGGTTTAAAGAAAGTGGTATATTTCAAGAGATTTTTGACGAGATTGTAAGGCAATGTATAACTCATGGTTTGGTCAGCGGTAAGCATCTTAGCATTGATGGAAGCTTAGTAAAAGCCAATGCCTCTTTGAAGAGTATGGAAGCTGTAGTAGTGGAAATGAAGCCCAAAGAATACATAAAGAGGGTAGAAAAAGAGAACCCAGTGGAAGAATCCTGGGAGCCACATGATGATTTCAAGCATAATTTGCTGTTGAAATATTTCCCAACCTTCAGCTCCATCTTTAGCGCTCAGCACTTCAAAACCACAATTTTCTAAATGCTTCTGTAAGAGCCTTCTTGAAATAATATCATCATCAGCGATGAGCACCTTCATTGCTTTCTCCTGCAATAATAACTCTGTTACGCCCTTTTTGTTTTGCCTCATACAAGGCGTCATCAGCCTTTTTTAATAACTTTTCCAAATAGGCCTCCATATTATCTTCTAGTCTTGGTTTAGCTACTGTGCCACCTATACTTATAGTAATCTTCAGTTCAGTATCATTTATTATGATAGGTGTATTCGCCACACTCTGCCTTATCCTTTCAGCAATATCTCTTATAATTTGCCTGTAGCATATTTCAGGAATACCAATTACAAACTCTTCCCCTCCATACCGTCCTATAATATCATAAGGTCTTAATTTTTGTTTAAGCCTTTTCACTATCTCTTGAAGCACCTTATCCCCTACCAAATGTCCATAGGTGTCATTTATCTTTTTAAAATGATCCAGATCCGCCATAAAAAGGCATAAACTTGTTTCTTTGCGGGCACATCTTTCCAGTTCTTCTATAAGCCTTTGCCTCAGTGCCCTTCTGTTTAAAACACCTGTAAGCATATCCGTGGTGGCTAGGATTTCAAGATGGTGGTTAGCCTTTTTTAGTTCTTGTTGAAGTCTAACAATTCTTAAGCCTACATTTACTCTGGCAATGAGTTCTTCATGGGAAAAGGGTTTGGTTAAATAGTCATCTGCTCCTGCCTTCAAACCTGCTACAATATCCTGCTTGTTTTCTTTGGCAGAAAGAAAGATAACATAAACATAATGCTCTGTTTTCATCTGCCTGATTTTTTGACACATCTCCAGCCCGTCCATTTCTGGCATAAGCCAGTCGGTAATAATCAAAGAAATGTCTTTCTGATTTTCTGCAAATGCCTTAAGCCCTTCTTTGCCGTTTTCAGCCAATATCACCTGAAAGCCCTCTTTTTCCAACATCCTTTTTAACAACACTGCGGTAACTGCATCGTCATCAACTATTAACACCTTTTCCATCTTTAAATGCTCCTTGAGATACAAATTGTTCAAACGCCTTTAATTCTTGGGCTAGTTTTTGATAAATGGTTTCAAGGTTTTCGGACTGATGCTCTTTGCCTGCATATTCAAGCTGGCGCAGCAGTTCTTGAATGGAACTTAACCCTAAATTGGTCGCTGCTCCCTTTAAGGCATGTGCTAATTCAACAATGGTCTTAAAATCCTTCTTTGCCACCGCCTCTTTTAATGAAGAAAGCTTTGCCGGATAATCATTGATAAAAATATTTAGCACTTCTTTCAAAAATTCCTTGTCTCCTCCTGCCATTTCAAGGGCCTTACTCAAATCAAAAGAAGAAACAAGTTTTTGTCCTTCCTTTTTTACATCTTTCCCTAAAATGTCCTTTACTACCTTCTGCAGTTTTTTTACTTCAATAGGCTTGGTGATATAGGCATCCATCCCTGCCTTTAAACACTTCTGTCTATCTTCTTCAAAGGCGTGAGCGGTAAGGGCAATAATGGGGGTGTGTTTATTAAGCTGTTTTTCTCTCTCGCGTATAATTTTAGTGGCCGTAATCCCATCCATTTCTGGCATCTGCACATCCATCAGGATTAAATCAAATGCTTCCTTTCCTGCCATCTCTACTGCTTCTTTACCATTATTTGCACATTTTATTTCCCATCCTTGCTTTTGCAAAATGGTTGAGGTAATCTTCTGATTTGTCAGATTGTCTTCTACCAAGAGCACCTTTAGCCTCGGGATAATTTCTTCCTCTCCTCTCTCCTGTTTTACCTTTTGTTTGTCTTGCGAAAGCAATTCTATGATAGTGTCATAGAGCCTTGACTGCCGAACAGGACGGATAAGGTAGCGGTCAGCCCCTATTCTCCCTGCTTTCTGTCTACTTTTGCTGGTATCACCAGAAGTTAACACAATAACGGGCACATCTTTATACCCCTTCATTTTTCGTATGCGTTGACACAACTCCAGTCCATTCATCTGCGGCATATGTTCATCGGTAATTATCAACTGATAAGGCTGTTTTTTTAAGCTATTTTTAAGCATTTCTAAGGCAGTAATGCCATCATCTGCTTCATCCACACTCATCTCCCACCTGCTCAGCATATCCCGCAAGATAATCAAATTAATGGGGTTATCATCTACAATCAATACCTTTAATCCCTTAAATTCTACAGGTTTGAACCCCTCTTTTTCTTTTTCTTTTTCTGTGGCAATTGCAAAAGGAAGAATAAAATGAAATGTAGTTCCCTTGCCTACCTCACTTTCTACCCAGATTTTGCCGCCCATCATTTCTACAAAGTGTTTGGAGATGGTCAAACCAAGCCCTGTGCCACCATATTTACGGGTGGTAGAAGCATCCAGCTGGGTAAAGCTTTCAAATATATTTTCTTGTTTTTCTTTAACAATACCAATACCTGTATCTTGTACCATAAAGTGTAATACAACTTTATCTTGTTTCCTTTCTTTAACTTCTACCTGTGTTCCTACATCTCCCTTTTCAGTGAACTTAATGGCATTACCAACAAGGTTTGTAATAATCTGTTTTAACCGTGTGGGGTCACCGATGACAAATTGAGGGACATCAGGTTTAATATAGGAAAAAATTTCTAATCCCTTCTGATATGCATTGGGTGCCAGAGCAAAGGTTGCTGCTTCTATAACTTCATGCAGGTCAAAGTCAATATATTCAAGGGTTAACTCGCCTGATTCTATTTTAGAAAGATCAAGCACTTCGTTAATCACACCCAATAAATTATGCGCTGAAGTTTTCATCATCTCCAAGTAATCTTTTTGTTCCTCAGAAAGGTTAGTAGCACTGAGTAAATCTATTAAGCCCATAACGGCATTTAAAGGCGTGCGAATTTCATGACTCATATTGGCTAAAAATTCACTTTTGGCCTTGCTTGCCTCTTCTGCCTCTCGCTTTGCCTGCACAAACTCGGTTACATCCATGAGATTCAAAAGCACTCCTTCATATTTTTCATCCCGATAAATGGGCTGAATGCGCATGATAACATCTTTACCATTAAGTTTGCGCTGAACCACTACTGGTGGCGCATTGGGTATAATCCGAAAATGAAAAACAATCTCCCTGATTTTTTTATAAACCTCGGGTGGATGGACTTCTTCAAGCGTTTTACCGATAATCTCCTGGGGAAGACCGCCCAAAAATTGGTAGAAATATTCATTTACTTCAACAATCCGGTTTTTATTATCAGCAAATACCACTCCCTCCTCCATAACACTAACCATCGCCTTAAATTTAACAATTTCCCTCTTCAAATCCTCCTCTATGTCTTTTAGCTCTGTAATCAAACGCCATTCAAGTGCTCCTCCTAAAAATTTTCCTTTATCCGTCTTTAAAGGGACTATGCTTGCCAAGACAGGTAAGGCATTGCCTTCTTTATTAAAGCTAATAGTTTCAAACTGGAAATGTTTACCTTCAAGGCAAAGAAACACCGCCTCTTTAATCAGGGCTTGCGTTTCTTCATCTTGATTAAACCAGCCTGTCTGCCATATTGGTTGCCCAATCACCTCTTCTTTTTTAAAGCCACTATTTTTAAGGGCGGTTTCATTGACAAACATAAGCCTGCCCTCCTCATCAAAAATGGCGACAAAACTAGTTAACGAGTTTAGAAGACGTAGATAGCGAATAAGTCCTTCTTCTCGCTGTTTAATTTCCGCAATATTTGTTCCCTCAATAATAATTTCCTTCACATCTCCTTTTTCATCTTCTAAGGGAGTGAAGCTGAAGAGCACAGGTATAGAACCACCCTTATAAGGCTTAATTTCTATTTCCAACCAGCTATGTTTTTTTTGTGAGATGGTTTCTTTAATGGCCTTTTTGATATTTTGTTGGACTGGTTTTTCAAAAATCGGTAGCAGCCACAAGGGTTGATGCAAAAAGTTTTCCACTTCTTTACCACATAATCTCAGAAAGCGCTTATTAGCAAAATGCAACACCCCAGCTTTATCCAGCACTAGCGCAAAATTGGACATGGTGTTAATCAGGTCGTAAGTCTGCCTTAACTCATGCTGCAGCTTGGTGGCTTGACTTATGTCTTCTATGGTTATACCAAAACTAAGCAATTGCCCTCTCTCGTTTATATTTGGCACCACTGACAGCCTTACTAAAAAGGTCTTGCCGTCTTTTTTACGCCCTACCACCTTCTTTACCTGCACACCCTCATGTGCCCTTTCCAACATTTTTCTCACTATCTTTTGGTGGTTATGAGCAAAGAACTCTGTAAATGGCCTTTCTAAAAGGCTATCTCTTTCTTTCTCCTCATAGCGCCACATGTGTAAAAAACTAGTGTTCACATGTTTTATTACCCCATCCTTTACTAGGGCAAATCCATAGAGGGCATTGTCAATGGATTGAACTAAGCAAGTGATTTTTTGCTGAAGGAGGCCTTTGACATTTTCCTCCCTTTCTAAAAGCGCCTCATGCATGAATTTGACATCGGTTAAGACCTCTTTTAAATGCCGTTCCAGATGACCAATTTCATCGTTAGAGGTAATCTCTAATTGGACATCAAACTTTCCTCCTGATACCTCGGTTAAGGTGTCCACAATTTCTTCCAGACGTCTTTTAGCTGGTGATGGAAGGTTATACGATTTCTTAACCATCTTTTTAACAGGTGCAAAGGCACAAAAAGGCTGATTTTTCATATACTTAAAAGGATCAGTATCAGCCGTAAAACCAACCGCCGCAGTGGTTGCTCCTTCTGGTTTAAATCCCATTGCCTGCGCAAACTCAAAAGCCTCTTTGTTGTCAAATACCCTTTCTATAACGGCCTTGTAATCAACCTTTGCTGGAATTTGATTCCACCTTTGCATCTGCGAAAGGATCCAGCTGCCATATTCCGTATAGGGAAAAGGAATAAAATCAATCCTATCTGGCACACGATGTATTTTCCCTTCTTTATCTGTAAATTCTCCTATAAGCACCTCCTCTAGGGGTGTTTGGTCTTCTTCCTGAAGGTAATCTAAATAGGCAACAAGTTCCTGTGCGATTTTTTTCTTTCTTTCATCACTTGCGGTATGCAGTATCCACTCTGCCTCTATAACTGCCTTTATCAAGGCGTTATAGGTATTAGGGTAATTTTCTTTCAACCGTCGCTGGGTGGCAAAACCACAACAAGGGTGCCCAGGCCAGATGCCGCGTGAGAGGGTATAAATAAAGCCAACACCTTTATGCATTGCCACCTGAGGCCAGGGCTCAGGTGCCATCATACCATCTATACTGCCCTTTTTTAAATAATAAGGCATCCGTGGCGGAGATACATCAACAATTTTGACATCTTTAAGGGGATTAATGCCATGGGTGGCGAGAAAATGACACAGGAGATAATAATGCATAGAAAAAATATAAGGGACAGCAATGGTAAAGCCCTTCATGTCCTGAACATTTTTAATGCCCATATGCCGACGCGCCAGTGTCAGGGCAGCGCCATTTATATTCTGCACTAAACTCAGGATCACTTCTGCTTTTTTGTCATCCAATCCCAGATATGTTGCCAGCGGTGTGGGGATTAAGACATGGGCCGCATCTACTTTACCATGCACAAGTAATCCCTTTACACCTGCCCAACTGGCAGCTGGCTTTAAATCGATGTGAAGACCGTATTTTTCAAATAATTTGTGATGATAAGCATACAAAAGTGGCATAGAGCAGGTAATAGGCATGTAAATAACTTTTAATTCTTCTTTTTCTATTTTAGCAGACATCTTTACCTCCAGCGGCTTTAATGCTAAATTTATGAGCAAAATTTATGCCAGATTACTTACTGAACAGCCCTGCCAAAAACAAGTGTAAGGTCGTCTCTCTTACCGGGTAGAACTGATTAACTCAATAATCGCCCTTTGTTCCTCAGAAAGCCCTTCTGCTTCCTTTCTGGCATCATCTACAATCCAGCCCACATCTGTCTCTTCTATGTCTAAGGAAATACCAAAGGGGTTGATTAAATATTTGCCAGCAACGATTTTTTCTGTTAAATGTGCAATCCCACTTACTTTCGTATAGTCCATAATAATGCTTTTCTCTATATATGCACCTGTTTCTACAATACAACCAGCACCAATCATTGTTGGTCCGATAATTTTTACTCCATTTTCTATTTTCACACTTCCCCCAATATAGACTGGAGGCACAATCTCTACCTTTGCAAAATCTATACTTGTATTAATGCCTACCCACACCCCGGGTTTTATCTCTTTTCCATAAGGGTTGACCCCATTTACCTTGCCTTCAATGACCATGGAAATTGTTTTAAAGTAATCACGCGTTGTGCCTATATCTAACCATTGAAAGGGAATGTTTATACCATAAAAGGGTTCTTTGGCTCCTACCAAGCGCGGCAAAAGGTCTTTGCCAATATCAAATTCTTGACTCGAAGGAATAAAACGAAACGCAAACAGGGTCACCCATTAACAGCTTGTTGAAAAAATCAGATGGATATTACCTTTACCCAACCTGTTTTCTAGTTTAGCACGCCGTTTTCCGTTTCCGCACCCTTTGGGCTTACGGCGCTGGCAAAAGCCACCCTGAAGGGCCTGGTCTTGATGGCTTAACGGAGCAATCTGCTAAGCTATAAATAGGTTGGTGAAGTTAAAGTGTGCTTTTTTCTTATTCCACTTATTAAACGCCAAAAATTTTTAATTTATCAATGTTTTTAAAAATTAACGCCTAAATTTTGGGAATGTTCAATTTTATTTAATACTTGACAAAATACATTTTAATCTACATTTTAAATTCAAGGAGGCTGAGATGAAAGAAGCTATGCTTTATGAAAAACTCAAAGGGAATAAAGTGCGATGCAATCTGTGTGCTCATCATTGTGTTATCAACCCTGGCAAACGGGGTATTTGTGGAGTAAGAGAAAACCAGGGTGGGGTATTGAACTCACTGGTCTATGGTAAAGTAATCGCTGAACACAATGACCCCATTGAAAAAAAACCTCTTTATCATTTTTATCCAGGTAGCTTATCTTTTTCCATTGCCACCGTAGGTTGTAATTTTAAGTGTCTTTTTTGTCAGAATGCAGACATTTCCCAAATGCCTAAAGAAGAAG
>Ga0190316_1000391_pt1 | contig 12832 bp, 13 predicted proteins | sample 48701112_MG_FD_161663 | JGI IMG/M metagenome (GOLD analysis project Ga0190316, IMG submission 161663) | Hydrothermal vent sediment bacterial communities from Southern Trench, Guaymas Basin, Mexico - 4870-11-1-2_MG | ecosystem: Environmental > Aquatic > Marine > Hydrothermal vents > Sediment ... | reverse complement strand
CCATTTTTGTACTTTGCCACTTAAATTTTTTCTAAAACCTTTCTTTATTACATTCTTACCTCCACAATACTTACATCTCATAAATTTATTAAGTGACGATAAGTTTATATTAATGTTTTGCATATATTTCAAATTCATTTTTGTTTCCCATAAGATCAGTAATATGATAAATTTATTATTTCATGCTTGCTCGCAAGCAAAAACTTTGGATTTTTCATTCGGGAATGTTGCATTGAAATTCAGGCCTTCTAAGAATTTAACACCAAACAAACAACTCGCCTTCGGCAATTGCTTTGTTAAACTAACCTATTATAAATAATTTCTCTATAAATTTATGAAAGTTCCATTTTTTAGAAAGAGATTGAAGGTAAGAGATGTGATGACAACAGATTTAGCAAAAGTGACACCAAACACAACTCTTCAACAGGCTGCAAAGAAAATGAAAGAATACAGAGTAGGAAATGTCCTTGTTGTTGAAGATGGGAAATTAGTCGGAATCGTTACAGAAATGGATATTGTAAGGAAAGCAGTTGCAAAAAACAAATCTCCAAAAACAAAAGTAAAAGAGATAATGACTAATCCTGTAATATTTGTTTCTCCTGATGATGAAATAATGCATATTTCTGATAAAATGTTAATGAATAATATAACAAGGTTGCCTGTTGTTGATTTAGAAAAAAAAGAAGTTGTTGGAATTGTAACAATGAAAGATATTTTGAGAGTCCTTCCAAGTTTCTTGCTTGACAAAATAGAATGGTTAAGAGTCCATCCAGGAGGAGGGGCAAAAAGTTCAAAAAGAGTTAAAGGGGTTTGCGAAGTTTGCGGAAAATTCACAAATAATTTAAGATTTTCAAAAGGATTGTGGGTTTGCGAAGATTGCGAGTAAAAATTGTACATTAGAGGAATTAAATAAAGTGCTAATTATAACACCGTAATAACAAAATCCTTATCTAAATTTAATGAGAAGTTTTATAATGAATAATCAACAAAATCTGAAAGAACAAGTTTATGACTTTCTAAAGACAAAAGAAGAAGAGTTAGTTTTTGCTTCTACAAATGAAAAACCTTTAATTTTGGATTATTTTGATTTGGACAAGTTTAATCCAGACTTAGCGGAATACTTGTTGGAGAATCCAGAAGAAACTCTAGCTTTTTTTAGGGAAAAAATTCAGGATTTTGATTTAGAAAATAAAGTAGAAATAGAGTTTAAGAATTTGCCAAAAACACAGAGTATAAGAATCAGAAATTTAAGAGTGGAACATATAAACAAGTTTATAAATGTGGAAGGGATTGTGAAGATTGCATCTGAGATAAAACCAAGAATTTACGAGACAGTATATGAATGCCAAGAATGTGGAGAAAAATTTTCTTTAGAACAGAGGGGCCCAACAATTATAAAACCTTTTGTCTGCCCGCTCTGTAAAAAAAGAGGGGGTTTTAAATTCCTTGAAAAAAAAATGTATGATTCAAGATGGATTGTTCTACAAGAGCCATTTGAAATTACATCAGGTGAAAAACCGGGGGAGGTAAAGGTTTTTTTAAAAAAAGAACTAACAACTCCAGAAATGCAAAGGAAAACAGACCCAGGAAGCAGAATTCTTGTTAATGGAATATTAAAAGAACTTCCAAGAAACATTAGAGGAAGAGAAGCAACGCAATCAGACATTTATATTGAGGCAAATTACATTGAGCTTGCTGAAAAAGAATTAGAGGAAATAGAAATAAGCAAAGAAGATGAAAAAGAAATTTTAGAATTAGCAAAAAGACCAGACATTTATGAAAAACTTGTGAATTCTCTTGCACCATCAATTTATGGAAACAGAGAAGTGAAAGAGGCAATATTATTGCAACTTTTTGGAGGAACTCCTGCAGAGATGCCAGATGGAACCAGGATAAGAGGAGATATACATATTCTTCTTGTAGGGGACCCTGCCACAGCAAAATCACAATTACTTAAATTAGTTTCAAAATTAATCCCTAGGTCAAAATATGTTTCCGGAAAGGGGATAACTGGAGCAGGGTTAATCTCAACAGTTAGAAAGGACGAGTTCACAGGAGGTTGGGTTCTGGAAGCCGGAGCTCTTGTTCTCTGCAACAAAGGATTGCTTGCTATAGATGAATTTGAAAAAATGAATAAAGAAGATCAGGTAGCTATGCATGAAGCACTTGAACAGGGCTGCTATGATTATAATACCAATATTATTTTGAGCAATGGAAGAATAACTAAAATAGGTAAGTTTGTGGAAGATAATCTTAAAGATGATAATAATAAAGATAGAGTTTGTAAAGATATATCAAGAAATAATTATTACATTCTTTCTACAAATTTTAAAGAAATAAAACCTTGCAAAATAATAGAGATAGGAAAACATATAGAAAATGAACTTTATGAAATTGAATTAGTAACAGGACAAAGCTTGAGAGTAACCAAACAACATCCTATTTTTGTAATAAGAGACGGAAAAATAAAACTTGTTAAAACTCATGAATTAAAAAAAGAAGATTATTTACCCACACCATCTTATATCCCTATCAAGGGAAAAAGTTATAAATTCAATTTTATCCCTCTAAAAAATAAAAAAATAAAAGAAATAAAAATCCCTAAAAAAACAAGCAAAGAATTTTGTGAATGGCTGGGTCTTATAATCTCTGAAGGGAACGCAGAAGTAAACAGAAAAATAAAAAATGGAATCTGCTTTACAAATTCAGATGAAGAAATCTTGTCAAGGTATAAATATCTTTTGTCTAATTTGTTTAATATAAAACCGTACATACAAAAAAAAGATAATAGAACGATGGTAAGAGCAATTTCCAAATCACTTTACGAATTTGTTAACTCAATAGGAGAAAAAATATTAACCAAACCTTATGAAAAAGAATTACCAAAATGGGTTTTTGAGTTACCTGATGTTGAGATAGCTTATTTATTGAGAGGTTTATTCGATGGAGAGGGATCTGTAAATTGCAATTATGGAACAATTACTTTCTCATCTACAAGTAAAAAACTTGCTGAACAAATTCAATTTTTATGTTTAAGGTTGGGTATATTCTCTGGTCTTTATATTGATAAAAGTAAAAAAGGAAAAAGAATCTCTTATAAATTACAAATCTCTGGTAAAAAAAATATAAAAAAATTTGCTAATAAAATTGGATTTACCGGAAAGAGGAAAGATAAATTGAACAAGCTGCTAACCAAGAATACAATCTCGTGTAAGTGGCATCATATACCAAATGTAATGAAAAAAATAGAATTTATTAAAAGAACACTCAGATTATCTGATAAAGAATGTGCTAAGTATATTTTAACTGATGTTAGAAAAAGAGAGTTTATATTAAAAGATCTTTTAGCTAAAATCTTGAAGAAATTTGAATACAGATTAAAGCAAATAGAGAAATTAAATAAAAAATTATTTACAGTGAAAAATTACAATGAATTTAAAAAAATCAGGGAGCAACTTAGGATAAGTAGAGCCGAGGTTGCTAAGAGAATGGGAATGAGTGAGCAAAATTTGTGGTATTGGAAAGTCATTAAAAAAGACCGAAAACTTTTAGAAAAATCAATTAAGGAAGTTAATAAAATATGCGAAGAAATTTTGTCATCTGTTAGTTCTCTTATTATAGATATAAAGACAATACTTGAGAGTCCTGTGGAATGGGTATCTATAAAATCTATAAAGAAAATTAAAGGTAAATTTTGGGTATATGATGTAACTGTAGATCCAACAAAAACATTTATAGGCAATGGAATTGTCTGTCATAATTCTGTTTCAATAGCAAAGGCAAGCATTGTCGCTACTCTCCCAGCTCAAACTTCTGTTTTAGCAGGAGCAAATCCAAAACTCGGGAGATTTGATATTTATACACCAATTGCAGACCAGATAAATATACCACCAACATTATTATCAAGATTTGATTTAAAATTTGCTTTAAGAGATGTTCCGAATATAGAAGAGGACAGAAAACTTGTTGACCATGTTCTGTTGTCAAGAAAAGATTTAAAAACAACAGAGCCAGAGATAAAACATTCATTATTGAGAAAATTCATTGCTTATTCAAAACAAAACATAAAACAAGTAAAATTGAGCGATGAAACCTTGGAAGAATTTAAGAAATTTTTTATAGAAACGAGAAGCAAGTATTCAGAAGAAGATAGGATTGTGCCAATAACATTTAGGCAATTTGAGGCATTAATAAGATTAGCTCAAGCCTCTGCAAAAATAAATTTAAGAGATACAACAATAAAACAGGATGCTAAGAGAGCAATAAGACTTATGCGGACAAGTCTTAAACAATTAGGTTTTGATGTTGAAACAGATAAATTGGATATAGACAGAATGGAAACTTCTGTTGCAGGAACGCAGAGATCAAAAATCAGAGTTTTATTGGATATTGTTGACAAACTAGAAAAAGAAATGAAAGAGGTGTCAGTAGAGGATGTCGGAGCTCAGGCCGAGGAAGAGGGAATTTCAGATTGGAGGGAACTAATAGAAAAATTGAAAAGGGAAGGCTTGCTTTATGAACCAAAAAGCGGGTATTTGAAAAAGGTTTAATTTTTTTAAAGAGTCTAATAAAGAAGGATGTTTTACTCTTGCCTTTTTCAATATTTCTTTTTTCTTCCAGACTTCTAAAGATTTTCCTGCCAACTCTTCAGAAAGCATTCCTGCCCCCTGCAAAGAACCTGTCTGTCATAGTCGTTTTTCTATGATTGATAGAGCGACTATACCAATATTTCTAATATTTTCTCTATTCATTATCAATTTTACAACATCTTCTGCCATACTGAAAATTTAAATAATCAATTTATCAGTAAAATTTTATTCCCAATACCTATACCTATAGGTTGGTCTCCCTTTATGATCTATTCCTACTTCACAATGTCCAATTAATTCTGCTTCATAGGGATCTAATTTTTTTATTTCTCTCCTGCTTTTGAGATATCCAGCAATTTCACCACCCATCATATATATTGGTGCAGCAGCGAGAGGAATAGACAAAGCCACCTCTGGACGTCCTTGTAGAAATTCTGCTATCATAGCTCCTATAGTTGTAGTAAAACAAATTGTACCTATTTTATCCATAAATAAACTCCACAAAAAACTTTAAATACTTTTTGTTACTTAAAATAACAAAAAATTAAATCAAAGTTATTCTCCCCCAAATCTCACTACAATTGCTTTTTCCATTATTTTATCAAATATCTTCCACCAACCGAGATCACTTAGACATTCTTTAAATGTTAATGATAGAAATGTATCTTATGAAGTGCTAAGTATAATTACTCTAACCTATAATTATGATAATCTCAATCTCTGGCCAGATAGGGGCGGGAAAATCAGTAATTGGAAAAGAGTTAGCAAAAAAATTAAATTATAAATATATCTCAGCAGGAGAAATTTTCAAGAAATTAGCAAAAGAAAAGAAGATGGAATTAACAGAATTTTTAAAATATGCAGAGAAAAATTTAGAAATTGATAAAGAAATAGATGAAAAACAAAAACAAATAGAACAAAATTGCATATTGGATTCAAGGATGGGTTTTTATTTTGCAAATCCGGAGTTAAAAATCTGGCTGAAGGCCCCTTTAAAAGTTAGAGTGAAAAGAGTTGCAAAAAGAGACAATTTGAATTTAAAAGATGTTGAAAAGAAAATAAGAGAAAGAGAAAAAGAAGAAAGAGAAAGATACAAGAGACTTTACTCTATAGACATATACAAACTTGAAAATTATGATTTGATTATTGATACAGAGAAATTCAATGTTGAACAAATTGTGAAAATGGTTTGTTGTTTGATTAAAAATTAATCTCTCTTAGAAAATCTAATTTTGTAGATATCACAAACATTTCTAAACCTGCAACTTTTACACTTGTTGATTTTATTTGTTGGTTCAGCCTTTTTATTCTGATTTATGATTCCAAATATTCTTTTTACAGATTCAAAAACAATATCCTTATGATTCTCAGAAAAAGTTTCTTTCCAGACAATCTTTTTACTATCCCTATTCCTGATGCAAGCAATCAATTTAAAATTTGTTTTAAATTGTTCTTCAAATGCCAAGCAATAACCAAAAACTTGTTTTTTATTTGCGAAGAATGGATAACTGTTTGGTTTGTCATCAATTATTACAATCTGATCAGGCATGAGATGTATCTCATCAATAAATCCATACAAATAATTGCCAGTAACCGGATTTCTCTACCAACAAGAGTTATTTTTTCCTTTTGAGATTTTTTAATTGCCTCTATTATACTTAACTTGAACTTTGCTTTCTTTTTATGTTCTTTCTCCAAAGCATTATGTATTTCTCTGCCTTTATTTATTTCTAAAGTCGGTTTAACCTTTATACCTTTTACATACTCCAAATATATTTGATACTCACAATAAGTTTGCGAATTCAACAAATGAATCGGTATTTTTTTCATGCTAATTTCAAAATCTTTTCAATAAAAGAATTAAGAATCTCGCAGATTTTATTAAAGAAATTTTCAAAATAAAACAAAGAATTATTTTCTTCAATATGAATTTTAGGAATTTCAACTTTATAAGTAATTTCTTTTCCTTCTGTTGCAGGGATTTCAAAACTCATCATATTTAATTTTCTTGTGCAATTTCTTATTTCCTCTAAATTTAGTGAGTAGCAAGGTTTGAATTCTTTTTCAAAAATATCCAAAATTATTTTGTTTCTTTCATCTTTATTCTCAACACTTTTATTAATCTCTAATAATCTTTTATAGATTTTATGCAAACTTCCATTTTCAAACAAATATTCTCTAATAAACAATTCTGAATAACTATATCCAAATTCTCTTTTATATTCATCTCTATATTTTTTAGGATCCCAATCCAACATCCAGTTATCTCCTTTTTTATAATATTCAAATAAATCCTCTGGTTTTAATTTTGGTTTAAGGGAATATATTGTTGTTCCATTTCTCCATCTAATTTCTTCTCCAAAAATCTGCGGTTTTGTTTCATTCAATATTCTAAATATAACAGAAGTTACATAACATGCAACCCCTTCATCAAACCAAGAAATATTTGTTTTATCAAAATCTAAAACAAAAGAATTAAAACCATGAGTTGTCTCATGCAAAATTGTTGCTATTTTTTCCTTTTCACTCAAATTTTCTCTTACAAAAATTATTCCTTTTCTAAAAGTCCCAGAACTAAAAATCTCTAATTCCTTATTATATTTTTCATCCTGTAAAACAACAACCGGAAACTTTACAGGAATTTTTAATCCAGTAATTCTTTCAGGAACAAAATAATATCTCTCAACCAAACTTAAATTAAAATTAGAATTTGTAAAATAATGTTCGCTCTCTTTTTTTCCACCATAGATTATTCTTAAATTACAACCTCCTTTTTTCTTTGCTTTTATCTCTTTACCATATTCTATCTGCGCCATAGGAACAAAAAAATAAGGAACATTTCTTGCTGCAATTATTGTTGTCTCATTTTCAAAACCAAACAAATCCAAATCAACAATTTTAAGTCCGTATTTTTCTTCAATTTTCTTTTTGAAAATTAAGTTCACAATTCTTGTATTTGCTTTCTTTTTGTTTGTTCTGAATACTAATTCCGATTTTGAAAAATTGTAATTTATTTTTGAAATTTCATCTTTTAGTTCTACAATCTCTGCATTTTCTGGCAACATTATTTTTAAATTCCAGTAATCTATTTTTTCATCTGATTTTAGAATCAAAGTTGAGTTTATTACAGCTAAATCTCCTTCTAAAGAAATATTGTGAATTACTTCTGCATTTGCAGGAAAAACAAAAATTAGAAAAAGGAATAAAACTAATTTTTTCATAATCTTCTAATTCTACAAAAAACATAATTTTATGAAAATTATAACAGTGTAATAATTTACAAACTAAACACCCCTATTGGTAAAATCTATAAAAAAATCAACAAATTAATTTTTTTACTTCCTCTTCAGAAGTTTTTTCTTCATCAGGACCGCACAAGTAATTTTTATCTTCTTTTCTACAGCAAAGAACATCATTCTCACTAACAGCATAATATTTATAATCAGGAACCAATTTCTGAAGAGGACAACATTTGTTCTTTGCAAAATTTGTTTTTATCTCTTCATAACTTTTATTGAGTTTTTTATATTTTTTCTTTTGTTCCTCCAAATTGTTTAAAGCAGTTATCAAATCTTTTTTACAACTTTTAAGTTCATCAGAGATTTGATTTTTCATTTTTGTGCAATTCTCTAAAGAAGATTTGTAATTTTCTTTTTCCAATTTACAATTGCTCAAGTTTGATGTTAATTTTGAAATGTTTTTCTCTAATTCAGAGATTTTAGTTGAAAGACTTGCTGTAGTATTATTACATTCTCCCAGATTTTTTTGGCAAGTTTTTAACTCAGCTTGAGACAAAGCTAATTCATTTTCTATGCTTGAGGAAGGCAGTACAAAATATCCTGCAATTGAACCAATTCCAACAAAAATCAAAATTATTGCAACAACAATTATTGAGAGAACTCTCCTATCTTCTTTAATCTTCCTTACAAAATCAACAATTTTTTTACTTAATTTAATTTTAATCATAATTATTAGTTTTTATTTTTTAACAAATATCTTAAAATCACTTTAGTTGAAAATTTTTATCAAACATTCTGTTCAAAAATTATTTTTGTTATATCTTGTTATTTCAAATATCAATTATTTATATATATTTTGATATTTAAAATATCAATATGGAAGAGCAAAATCCTTGGTGGAAGGGAAAGGAATATGTTAAAGAAGATGAGGACTTGGAAAAATGGGAAAAAAGCAGGATTAAATGGATACCTTCTTTAAAAGATAAAATACTTCTAAAGCCTTTTTCCCTTTATATCATTTTCGGTCCACGGCAAGTAGGAAAAACAACCCTGCTCAAACTTATAATTAAAGATTTACTAAACAATAAAGTAGAGCCTATGTCTATTTTCTATTTCAGATGCGAAAAATTAAGCGATTTTAAAGAATTGGATGAAATTTTAAAGGAATATCTGGAGTTTAGAAAATCATTTGGTATAAAAACAAGCTTTATCTTTTTAGACGAAATTACGTACGTAAACGAGTGGTACAGAACTATAAAATGGCACTTGGATATGGGAAACTTCAAGAATGATGTTATTTTGCTAACTGGGTCCTTAAGTATGTACGTTACAGGAGAAATAGAAACATTTTCAGGAAGAAGAGGTTATGGAAAGGATTTAATAATGTGGCCACTAAGCTTTAGAGATTTTGTCAGGGTTGTCAAACCAGAGATTAGCGAAAAAATACCTGTGTTGGAGAGCTTTTCTCAGAACGAACTCGAAAATCTTTTTTCAAGAGCAAGACCTTGGATAAACGAACTGAATTCTATTTTTCTTTCTTATATTAAATGCGGAGGATTTCCTCTATCTATGAAAGATTTTTTGGAAAAAAACAAGATAACTGAAGAAACAAAACAGGCGTACTTAAGCTGGATAAAGGGCGACCTTGCAAAATTGAAGAGGAGCGAAACTATAGCTAAAAGGATTATAAAAGCAGTGATACAAAAACTACCCTCACCATACAGTTTTCACGGCTTGGCAAAGGAATTTGAAATAAAATCACACAGAACAGTGTTCGAATATGTGGAGCTCTTTGAAAAACTATATTTGTGCAAAGTGCTCTATTATCTTGATTTAAATAAAATGGAAGAGATATTTTATAAAGAAAGAAAAATTCACTTAATGGATCCCTTCCTTTATAAACTGTTTTCTGAGTGGTGCTTGATAAAAGAGCCAGAGGAATCTTTTATAGTTGAAAGCACGGTTGCCTCTCATTTAGCAAGAAAATTTAGAGTTGGATACTGGAAAAATGGAAAGGAAATAGATTTTATTTTACCAGAAAGGAATTTGGGTATAGAGGTGAAATGGCAGGAAAATCCAAAGTTTAAGACAGTAAAAATAGGGAAAATGAAAAGATTAATACACTTAACTAAGAATAAATTTGAAAAAGAAAAATTTGCCCTTCCTGTAAGCGTATTTTTAACTGGTTTGGAAGTGTAGCCTGGAAAGGTAATGGCAGTTTATTTAGAAGATGGCAAGATTGACCTATTTAGAAGACTAAAGATACTTCCTTCTATTTGCTATTTATTGCTTTCAATCTCTATCAAAAACTTCGGAATCTCCTCTTCCCCCAAAATTCTCACCACTTTCGGATACTTCCTATGCGGCTTTCCAGCCTTCACTTCAATTTTCAAATCTCTTGCAATACAATCTATTTCATAAGAATTTTTAAAGTAGTAAATCTCCCCAAATTTTCTTAGCAAATGTTCCTGGACAATCCACTCGTACAAAAAGTCTTTTTTTAATTCTTTACCAGTCCAAAAAGAAACTGATTTCGCTATAAAAGGATCTCTTATAATATACTTTTTCTCTTTTCTTTCATGAATTTTATTATCCAAGCCTTTGTATAAAATCTCTTTTAACAAAAACATATCCTCAAACAACTCCAAAAATTCTATTGCTGTTTTCACTGAAATTCCTGCATCCTTTGCAATTGTATGATAGCTGTAATAAGAAGGAGCTTTTTCCAGAACCTTACCCAAAATAATCTTTCCTATATTTACTGATTTGTGCGCAAGCCTTAAATCATTTTTTATTCCCAAAATAATGTCTTCCTCATCTATTTTTTTATTCAAAACACCGAGAAATCCGCCGGTCCCTAAATAAGAGTTAAAAATCTCTGATAAAGTTGAACTTAATATTGGCTTTCTGAATAACTCGAAATATTCATGAAATGATAAAGGAAGAACATTTATAATCTTTCCCCTTCCCTTTCTTCCGCTGAATGTTTCAGCTTTTCCATAGAAAAACATTGAAACGCTACCGCTCAATACAAAAACAGCTTCTTTTGGTTTGTATTCATCTATAAAAACCTTTACAGCCCTCCACCAGTTTTCTAGCAAGGTTACTTCATCCAAAAAAATAAAACACCTCCTTATTTTTCTTTCATTTTTAAATTTCCAATAATCTTTCAAAATTTCATAAAGCTCCCTGTAATCATCCAAAATATCTACTCTGAAGAAAAATATCGAGAAAGGGTCATAATTGCGAAGAAGTTTGTTGATTAGAAGCTTTATCCCTGTTGTTTTCCCTGTTTTCCTAAAACCCATAAGAAAATTCAAACTAAATTCATCCAGAGAAATTTCATTAAGCCATGGAGGATAGTATTTGTATTTGAGAGAGTTAAACTCCTCTATATCTTTATCCGGCTCTCTTTTCCACCAAGGATTGAACTCCTCCATATTTTTATTATTAGTAAACAAATTTTAAATAGTTTGTTTACTATTGGTAAAAATTTCATTTTGAAAAAACCTCTATCAAAAACTTCGGAATCTCCTCTTCCCCCAAAATTCTCACCCCTTTCGGATACTTAAAAACTTCTAAATAAGATTCAACCGTTTTATAAGAAATTCCTATATCCCTTGCGATTGCCTGATAAGAAAGCGCTGAAGGAATTTTCTCTAAGATGGAAGAAATTATCTTAAATGCTATCTCGCTACTATACCCTAACTTTGCCAACTCACCCTCAAATGCATTTATAATATCTACAAATGCTTCTCCTTCTTATTTATCGCATTTGGAAATCCACCGCAAAGTTTGTAACTTTTAAAAATTTCCTGCATTTTCGAGTTTGTTAAAGTTTTGTTTTTATTGATTACTCTTAAAAATTCAGGAAAGCTTAAAGGCATTACCTCTATTATTTTTCCTTTTCCCTTTCTACCAGGAAATAGCTCTGCATGTTTTTTTAATTTTATTGTTGCAGAACCAGAGGCTATTATCACTTTATCTTTAAATATTCCGGTATCTATTGCTCCCCTAAGAATTCTGTGCCAGTCTTTCAAACTCGTAACTTCGTCAAGAAAAATGTATCTTTCTTTTTTAAAGGAGAAAAGGATTTCCCTGAATCTTGTCAAATCCGAAATCAGGCCCACATCCAAATAAACAATTTCTTTTTGATTTGTGCCTTTTTCAATAAGAATTAAAAATTTTAATCCAGTTGTTTTCCCAACTTGCCTAGGACCAATAACAAAGTTTAGGGAAAAATGCTTCAAGGAAATTTGATCTATCCATTTCGGAGTCCATTTTATTTTTTCCAGTTCCCACTCTTTTAAATGCTTATCTTCTTTCTCCCATTTTTCCTCGTACCACCAAGGATTCAAGATTTCTAATTCTTTCCTAATAGAATTTTAAATTCTAAATATTTAAATTTTTTAGAAATTTGATTTCTTTTTATACCCTAATAACCAAACTTTGACACTTTTCTCTAAACAAAATTAAATATCCATTCCTAAATTCTTGATAATTTTCAAAAATACAAACCAGATTAACAAATAAATCCTTCGCAGCTTGATATATTATTTATAACTTTGCCAAAATTTCAAGCATTTCTTTATCTTCTTTTAACATTTTTTTATTTCTTTCAAAACCTCTTTCTTAGGAACTTTATTTTATCAATTCCAAAATCCCCCTGTCTTTTAAATGTTATTAATTTGTACTATTTCTTCAATACTTGGCAAAACTATTTTGTTCATAAAAATTTAATTTGTGTGAGGATGTTATCTAAATTCAATCATGCAACTCAGCAAGGAGAAATAATTAAAAATTCAAATCAAGTTTTTACTATTTTTTGTTGATAAAAAATATATTCTTCATTCTATATAAAATTATAAATACTTTAAATAGAGGTGTGCGAAATTAATTAAAATTAACAAATTCTGTTTGTGGAAGCAAGTAATCTAATAAGACTAGTGGTAAACAAGAAGATAGTTTCACCTCAGAAAGGCAGAGGAAGAAGAGGATATGGAA
>Ga0190316_1000390_pt1 | contig 12861 bp, 10 predicted proteins | sample 48701112_MG_FD_161663 | JGI IMG/M metagenome (GOLD analysis project Ga0190316, IMG submission 161663) | Hydrothermal vent sediment bacterial communities from Southern Trench, Guaymas Basin, Mexico - 4870-11-1-2_MG | ecosystem: Environmental > Aquatic > Marine > Hydrothermal vents > Sediment ... | reverse complement strand
AAATGCATATTATCCCGTCATACCATTCATGGGTGAAGTGGCAATAATAGGTGTGAACACGAAACTCATGAAGAAGGCTGGCTTGTGGAAGGATGGAAGGCCGGTTCCGATACCGAGTTGGGACGAGGAAGAGTTCTTCAGCTGGTTTAGGAAACTCAAGAAGGTTTCTCCCATAGGTGCACACGTCCAAATATGGGATAGAGAATTCATGCAATACAACTGGTGTGGACCGATATTAGCCATGACTGGAACATTCCTGGAAAAGGACGGTAAAGGATTCGATGTTTCCAGCGAAGCGGCGAGAAAGTGGCTGACATTCCTTCAAAAGATGCACAAGGAAAGGATTGGAATCTGGACGATTACGGATGATGCTGGTTATTCCAAGTGGAAGACGGGTGCGGTTGGATCCTTCTACGCTGCGCAAGGTCATATAATGGAACTCGTCAGCATAACGAAGAACGAATCCGACATAGCATACATAGGATGGCCTGGAGCAGAAAAGAATGGAAGCATCATCTGGACCCATTCTGTATGGATACCGAGGGTATCACCGAACAAAGATCTTGCGAAGATGTTCATAAGGGAACAGATATTCTCGAGATACTTCCAGCAGTGGAGTTTCAACCACTATGGTAAACTCCCGGTCATAAAGGACTTCTACGGTGAGGGTATAACATGGTTCAAAGATGAGATGCCAACGATACTTGCCATAGCCAATGCATCCAAGCCCATACCCTTGTTCAAGGATCTTCAGAAGTATCTCGACATACTCATGAAGTATCTACCTGAAGCTGCTTTCGGAAGAATGAGCGTGGATGAGGCCCTGAAGAAGATAAAGGAAGAATCGAAGGATCTCGATTTCACCGATATAAGAGCCATGTAAGTGAACAAAGAAAAAGGGTGGTGGAAAATCCACCACCCTTTCGTTCATTTCATGAAAGGTAGGATATTCAGGGGGAAAAGATGTGAAAGAGAGTAAAATCACGTTGTTCATTTTTCTCGCTCCCACATTGTTCTTTGTTCTCGTTTTCATAGCCTATCCAATTGTATATTCTGCATATTTGAGTTTGTCGGAGTTCAATTATGCTTCCGATCCTTCACCAAGGTTCATAGGATTCAAAGGATACATCGATACCATTCTTCACGATTCGATGTTCCACACTGCGCTCATAAATCAGTTCAAATTTGCGATCCCATATTTCATAATAACCTTTCTCGGGTCCCTGATACTTGCAATCCTCATAAATGAGCTAAAACATGGTGCATCGTTGTTTCAAGTGATATTCTACCTTCCCATGATAATTCCACTCTCACTGGTTGGAATAACCTTTGCGTGGCTTTTATTTCCAGACGTTGGAATATTCAACCACATCTTGAGGAGGCTCGGGGTGGAAAATTGGAACATAGATTGGTACGGTGATCCGAAAACTGCTCTGAATTCGCTCGTTGTCGCTCGTTCTTGGAAGATGATAGGTTTCACCTTGATAATTCTTCTCTCAGGGCTTCAAGGACTACCGAAGGACATCAGGGAAGCTGCGAAAGTTGATGGAGCGAATTTCTTTCAAGAGATATGGCACATTGTGCTTCCAAATTTGAAACCTTATCTATACATAAGCGGTATATGGATCCTCATAAATGCGATGAAAACTTTCGAATTGATAGCAGTGGTGACGCAGGGAGGACCCGGGATGGCAACCTTGACTCTTTACTACTACTCGTGGAAACTCGCATTCGAGAGACTCGACATGGGGAGAGCATCTCAGGTTGCATACATAACCGCAGGTTTGATAATACTTCTCTCGTGGGGATTGAACAGATTGTTCAAAACCGAAATAGCAAGCAGGGCGTGATGGTATCATGAAAAAGCATACAAGGATATCCATCTTCATGAGAAAACACAGGATATGGATACTGATAATCATGACGGTGATAGCAACATTCTACTTTTTCCCGATACTCTGGATGTTCATAACATCCATAAGACCGACGGAGGACATATACAAGTTCCCACCGACCATAATTCCTGGAGCGTTGACCCTCGATAACTACATTTACGTTATAACGAAAATGAGGGGATTCGGAAGATATTTCCTGAACAGCGTGGTTGTCACTTCCTCCACAGTTTTAATAGTCGTCGTGTCGAGTGCCATGGGGGGATATGCATTCGGGATGAGGAGGTTCAAAGGGCAGAATCTTCTCTTCATGGCGATAATATCCGTTCTCACGATTCCATACATAATGTATCTGATCCCCATATACATAATGGAAGACAAACTCGGCTTGAGGAACACATGGTGGGGTTTGATACTTCCCTACGTCGCGCTGAACCTTCCTTGGGGTCTTCTGATAATGAGGGGAGCATTTTCGACGATTCCGTTGGATATAAGGGATGCCGCGGTGATAGATGGGTGTGGAGAATTTCAGATGTGGTTTAAGGTTCTACTTCCGATCGTCAAACCTGCCATAGCGGCAACCACCATCATAACCTTCGTTTTCGCATGGCAAGAATATCTGTTCGCCAGCACTCTCATGACGCGGAATGAGTGGCAGACCCTTCCTGTAGGTGTGGTGTGGATAAGGGATGAACTTCAAACGCTGGTTTACGGAAGAATAGGAGCCATGGTGATACTGTCCATAATACCAGTTTTCATCCTCTTCGTGGTGTTCAGAAGATTCTTCATAGAAGGGTTGAGGGAAGGGATGATAAAATGAGTGAGTTTTTGGGGGAAGATTATCTACTCGAAAATGAAAGTGCCAGACTTCTTTACGATTATATAAAAGATCTCCCGATAATAGATCCACACAACCACATCGATCTTCGCGAGATTCTGGACAACCGTGGATGGAGGGATATATGGGAAGTGGAGGGAGCGACTGATCATTACGTCTGGGAGCTGATGAGAAGATGCGGAGTTGAGGAAAAGTTCATTACTGGTTCAGCATCGAACAGGGAAAAATGGGAGAAACTTGCCGATATTTTCCCAAAGCTCGCCGGCAATCCAGTTTACGAATGGGTCCATCTCGATCTTTTGAGAAGATTCGGAATAAAGAAGTTGATCTGTTCCGAAACTGCGGAGGATATATGGAACGAGACGAAGAAGAAACTCGAGGATGAGAACATGAAGCAGAAATCCCTCCTGAGAAACATGAAGATTGAAATGATGTGTACAACGGATGATCCCATTTCAGAGTTGGATCTTCATAAAAGGGCGAAAAGTGAAGTGGAAGCAACGAGAATATTACCCACATGGAGGCCGGACAGATTGATGAACGTGGAAAAGAATGACTGGAGGGAATATGTTGTTCATTTCACGGAGAAGATGAACGAAGATCCTTTCAGTTTTGAGGCTTTCTTGAGTGCAATTTCAAGATCCCATGACAACTTTGGTGAGTACGGATGCGTTGCGAGTGATCACGGCGTGGAGAACCCCACATCTCGTTGGGTGAGGAAGGAAAGAATATCCAAAATATACGAAAAAGCCATCGAAGGTAGACCCCTTGGAAAAGATGAGGTTGAGGATTTCAAAGCCTATATGCTGATGTTCTTTGGAATCCTTGACTCCGAGAAAGATTGGATAATGCAAATTCACATAGGGGCGGTCAGAGACTATAGACTGAGCCTGTTCAAAAATCTTGGACCGGATTCCGGCGGGGACATTTCGACCAACATGATAGATCTCGCGGAAGGACTTCGATGTTTTCTGAACGAATTCGACGGAAAGTTGAGGATCATTCTGTACATACTCGATCCAACCCATCTTCCAACGATAACAACCATCGCAAGGGCTTTCCCAAATGTGAACATAGGTGCAGCCTGGTGGTTCAACGATAGCCCATTCGGCATGAACCTTCATCTTGAATATATATCCAGTGTCGACCTGCTGAGTAGATTCACCGGTATGGTCACAGATTCGAGAAAATTGATGTCCTTTGGATCGAGAACGGAGATGTTCAGACGCGTTGTAGCCAACCTTCTTGGAAAGATGGTGGAAAGAGGACAGATACCCGTGGATGTGGCGAAAGATCTGGCTTTCACCGTGAGTTATAAGAATCTCCAGGATCTCTTTCTCACCTGATCTTTCGTTCCCACTTTTCGGAAAAATCCCTCCGAGGACTTGAATTTTTAACTGACCGGATGGTAAAATTTCGTGAGCTTTGAAAAACCAAATTAGGAGGTGTGATCTGTGGGTATCAAAACTTTCGCCATGAAGCAGGTGACAAAACTGGTTGTGGAGGTCGTAAAGAACTCATCGGAGGATAATCTTGCAAGGCTGTTTTCGATTCTGTCGAAGTTCACAAAAGAGCCCACCAAAAGTGCGATGAAGAAGTTCGAGAAGATGGCTAAGGAAAGGGATCCTATGATAGTGGCATGGAAGAGGATCTTTCAAAGGGCGAATCCAAGGGTGGTCGATAGAATAATAAACAATCTGATAATCAACGAGTTCGTTGTTGGAGAACCCAAGAGACAAGCACTTGCAGATGAGTATGAAACCGTTCTTCCAAAACTCGTGGTGATAAGCCCAACCTATGCATGTAACTTGAGATGTGTGGGATGCTACGCTGGATTATACGGTAACAAATACCAGTTGACCAAGGAGGAAGTCGAAAAGGTCATAAAGGAAGCCAACGACCTTGGTATCTACTTCTTCATCATAACCGGTGGTGAACCGTTCTTCTGGAAACCCTTGTTCGACATACTCGAGGAATTTCAGGACAGTTACTTCCTAATCTACACGAACGGCACTTTGATAGATGAAAAAGCTGCGAAGAAACTTGGTGAACTGGGCAACGCAACACCCGCCATAAGCATCGAGGGATGGAAGGAGGACACGGATTGGAGAAGAGGAAACGGGGTTTACGAAAAGATCCATCGTGCCTGGGAAAATCTCACCAGAGAAGGTGTGATATACGGAGCATCCATAACCGCCACCAAGGCGAACCACGAAACCCTCTTGGATGACAAATTCTGGGACTATCTCGCCGATCACGGAGTTTCTTACGCCTGGATCTTCCAGTACATGCCCGTTGGGATAAATCCGACGATGGACCTCGTTCCAACCCCGGAACAAAGATTAGAGAGATTCAGGAAAGCTGAGGAACTCAGGACGGGAGGGAAATTCGCATTTGTGGCTGACTTCTGGAATCACGGTTTCTTGACGAACGGCTGTCTCGCGGGAGGTGCGAAATATCTCCACATAAATGCAAAAGGATACGTTGAACCATGTGTCTTCCAGCATTTCGCCGTCGACTCCATAAGGGAAAAGTCGTTGATAGAGATTCTCAAATCCCCGTTCTTCGAGGCATGGAAGAAGATGATCCCTTACAGTGATAACCTCCTCAGACCTTGTCCAATAATAGACAATCCCAAGGTTCTAAGGGCTATGGTCAAAGCATTCAACGCAAAACCGACACACGATGGAGCTGAAAAGATAATAACCGATTTCGCACCTGCACTCGACGAACTTTCGGAAAACTGGAAGAAACTGGCTGACAAAGTATGGTACGAAGAAGGATTGAGTGAGAAGTATCCAACGAAGAGAGGCGTTTACAACTACGAGGCGAGAAAAAGAAGATACGCTCAAGCTGAGGAAAAGCTCGCACTCGATAAGAAAGCTTGAGAATCCCGGGGATGGGATCAAAATGGGAAAGAAGACGAAAGAGAAGATCCTCGAAGCAGCCAAGAGAGCTTTTGCCAAGAAAGGATTCAACGGTGTGAGTGTCGAAGAGATAGCGTCCATGGCGGGGGTCAACAAGGCGGTTGTATTTTATTATTTCCCCAAAAAAGAGGATCTCTTTGCGGCAGTTTGGGAAAGTTCGATAGATGAACTTGAGGAACACATATTCAAGGATGTGGAGGGAGAGAGCTTATACATACGTAAGATAAAGAAACTGTTGAGGTCATACATAGACTTCGTGAGGAACAGGAAGGAAATAATGAAACTGATCGAGAGGGAGAAAGCCAGTGTTTTGGATTCGGATGAGGAGAATGATAAAATAAGATTGAAACTTAAGAATAGGTACAGGAGTTTCGTCGGGAGGATAATATCTCTATTGAACGAGGCGAAGAGAAGAAAAGAAGTCGATTCGGATTTACCATCGAAGGAGGTAGCTGGTATAATAACCGACAGCATAGGATCGATGGTCTTTCATCCCGACGTGTCACCTGAAATGATTGAAAAGGTGGTTTTGAGATTTCTTGGGAGAAGATGAGAGAATGAGATTCCTATCTTTAATTTCACTGATTTTGTTATCTTCTTTCATCTTTGCGGTTGATTTGAATTTCGGTTTCGATAACGGGATGTTCTCGATGGGGATGGGTCTTGAACCCGTCCCCGTTGAATTTGGTTTTTTGATGGGTGAAAAGAAAGGATTGGTCATCGGACTGAAAGGAAAGGAATTTCTCAGCAACGATATCGGTTTCATGAAGTTGAATTACGGTGAGTTGAACTATCTGCTCAAGATAGGAATAGCGGAAAAGTTGTTCTACGACTTGAATTTCTCCGCTCAATTAGCGACACCACCCATTTTTTACAACATGGAGGCTTCCCTGAACAGCTTGAGCGATACTCCGGAATTCTTCGGAGATCTGACACTGTATGGCTCTTTATTCAACATGAGAGGGTTCAGCAATTTTAAGCTCGATCTTGGGGAAATGTACGATGGGATGAACTTGAAGTTCATAGGTGGTATGAGAACGAATAATTTGAATTTCTTACCAGGGTTCTTTCTGGACGTGTATGATACGAATCTCAGCGTTGGATACATGATGAGTCCATTCGTTATAGATGAATACGGCATGAACGGATTGAGGTTGAAACTCGGTGCGGATTTTTCCGGTTCACCTTACATGGGTTTTGAATGGTTCTCAAGTCGTACATTCGGAAATTCCAGGTTGGAATTCTCAGTTGAGACCGGAATAACCGATGAAAGAAAGATAACGTCCATATTCTTCAAATTCAAGTTCGACGGTTTCTCGGTCAGTTTGGGAACATCCGAGGGTAATCTCAGGATGAAACTCTCAATAGGCACATCTTTCTGATATTTCCTTCATCCTTTCCACAGTTTCCTCAAAGCTCGATTTTTCGAAGATTCCCTGTTTCAAAAAGTCCATTATCTTATCGTGCATATCGATAGCTGTGTCAATCTTCGGATCAGTTCCCTTTTTGTAAGCCCCAACTTCTATTAGATCTCTCATGTCGTTGTATATGGACAAAATCTCCCTTATTCTATTCGCGGATTTGAGATGGTCTTCATCTACAACTTCGATCATCAAACGGCTGACGCTCATGAGAATGTCTATCGGAGGATAGTGGTTCGATTCTGCGAGTCTTCTCGAGAGTATCACATGTCCATCCACTATGCTCCTGACAGTGTCGCTTATTGGCTCATTGAAGTCATCCGCCTCGACGAGGACAGTGTATATCGCGGTTATACTTCCTTTATCCGAATTGCCTGCTCTTTCTAAGAGCTTCGGCAGTCCAGCGAACACACTTGGTGTGTATCCTCTGGTGGTGGGTGGTTCACCGATCGATAAACCAACTTCTCTCTGAGCCATCGCCCACCTCGTCAACGAATCGACCATCAACATCACATCCATTCCCTCATCCCTGAAATATTCTGCTATGGCAGTTGCGGTGTACAACGCCTTCACCCTTATCAAGGCGGGTTGATCAGATGTGGAAACGACAACGACGGATTTTTTCAATCCATCTCCGAGATCTCTCTCTATGAATTCCCTGACTTCCCTTCCTCTCTCACCGATCAACGCTATCACGTTCACATCCGCAGATGTGTTCCTCGCGATCATACCAAGCAGGGTGCTTTTCCCAACACCACTTCCAGAGAATATACCTATTCTTTGACCCTTTCCCAAGGTTATGAATCCATCTATGGCTTTTATCCCTGTTTGAATCGGCTGTGTTATTCTCTTTCTCAGAAGAGGATTGGGAGATTCATTCTCGAGGGGATAATATCCTTCAGGTTTCACATCACCCTTACCATCTATGGGCCTTCCAAGTCCATCTATCACTCTCGATAGAAGATTCATCCCCACTGGGACATTCAACTTTTTCTTGGTTCCTATCACTTCACACCCAGGTGATATCCCCGTCATATCTTCCAACGGCATCAGGAGAACATTACCGTCGTTGAATCCGACTATCTCCGCCAGTCTTTTTCCATCCTTTACCCTTATCCTACACACTTCCGAGAGAAAGACATCACTCGGTCCCACAGATTCCATGGTCAAACCAGTTATCCTGATTATCCTGCCCTTCGCTCTTGGAAAGACATCATTTTCGAACTCTTTCAAGGTTTCCTTCAGATTTTCGATGAATTTCTCAACTTTTTTCATCTTTCACTTCCTCCAAAATTTCGATCCCATCTTCAAATGTCATATCCAGGTTCCCAAAATCCGTTTCCACCACGACGTCCCCACATTTGAGGGAATCGTCGTATGAGATTGAAATTTCCTCAAATTTTTTTTCAAGTTCATCGAGCAACCTTTCATCCAGTTTCTCTCTGTCCTTCGCACTCAACCTGATATGTATCTTTCTTTTAGTCTTTATCTGATCGACTATCCACCTCAACCTTCGATTCACCACATCTTCATCCACCTTCAACAGCATCTTCTTGAGAAACTCCTTCGAAAATCTCACCATGATGTTGAGGATCTCCATCATCATTTCATCTTCTCTCGATTTGAATCCCTCGATCATTCTCTCAATCACTTTCAACCTTTCTTCATAATCCCGCTCCAGTTTTTCCATCCTCTCCTTCATCTCATTCTCGAATTTTTTTCTCGCATTCTCCAATTTTTCCATCTCAGCTTCTCTCATCTTCAAAATCTCATTTCTGATGTTCTCCGCCTCTCTCGTAGCAGATTCTATTATCTCCTCCGCTCTTTTGCTGGCGGAATCTATTATCTCCTCCGCTTTCCTCTTCGCAGACAGAATTATTTCATCCCGTTCTTTCTTTTTCTCCGTGTCTCTCAGTTTCTCTATTTCCTCATCCGTGATTTTCATCCTCGGTGAATCAACGACCACGAGATATCTTTTTATCAGGTTATACAATTAGTTCCTCCCCTCCTCCTCTCGAAATCACGATCTCTCCTGCTTCCTCGAGTCTTCTTATGATCTCAACTATCTTCTGCTGGGCAGCCTCAACATCCTTCACCCTTACTGGTCCCATGTATTCCAGTTCGTCCTTCAACATGGATGCCGCTCTCTTGGAAAGATTCTTGAATATCTTCTCTTTCACCTCATCCGATGCACCTTTCAGAGCAACTGCAAGTTCCCTCGTGTCCACTTCTCTCAGGACGAGTTGTATGGATCTGTCATCCAACTTGACGATGTCTTCAAACACGAACAGATGTTTCCTTATTTCCTCCGCAAGTTCAGGATCATGTTCACTCAATCTATCCAGTATATCCCTCTCAGTCGTTCTATCTATGGAGTTCATGATTTCAACCACCGTATCCAACCCACCAACCTGACTGAAGGACTGAGTCGCGAATGCCGATACCTTTCTCTCCAAGACCTTCTCAACTTCCCTCACTATCTCTGGGGTCGCTCTGTCGAGCAAGGCTATTCTCCTTATGACCTCCGCTCTCAGATCCTCCGAAAGTGCGCTCAGGACCATCGAAGCTTGCTTGGGATCCATGTAGGACATGACGAGGGCGATCGTTTGTGGATGCTCATTCTGAAGCATGTTGACGAGCTGAATTGGATCCGCTTTCTTTATGAAATCGAAGGGTTTCACCTGGAGACTCGATGTGAGCTTTTCGATTATCTCCATCGCTTTTTCAGGACCGAGGGCTTTTTCCAATATTTCCTTGGCATAGAGAATACCACCTTCGCTTATGAATTCCCTCGCCTTCAATACGTGTCCGAATTCTCTCAGAACCTCGTTTCTTTCCTCCTCACTTATCTTACCCAGATTGGCGAGTTCAAGCGTCAACTCTTCTATCTCAGATTCATCCATGAGTTTCAAGATCCTGGAGGCTTTCTCGGGACCAAGTAGCATCAGAATGATCGCCGCCTTCCTCCTACCGGAAAGCTGATTCTTTCTCTCCTTCGCCAAACATCCCACCTCCATTCACTCTGAGAGCCACAACCTCAGAATGTTGACAACCTCCTCGGGATTTTGAACAGCTGTTTCTTCGAGGACCTGTTTCAACTCCAAGAATTCCTTCTTCTCAGGCGGGATCTCCTCCGGTTTCACCATTTCGGCTATCTTCCTCTCGAGCTCCGCTCTTCTCATCATTGTTCTCTTTCTCTCCCTGATCAGCTTCAACCTGTTGATCAAAAGATAGGAGACGAAGAACAGAGCGGTTGTCAGGATCATGAGAAGAATGGAGAATCTTACGAATCTCTTTTGGCGTTTCATCTTCTCTATCTCGCGCATCACTTCGAGTTTCAGGGTTTTATCGAAGGGAACCATTAGAACTTCCACATTTGAAAGAGTCGCGTTCACCGCATTGGCAACTGCTTTTTTTATCGCGTCTTCCTCCGTTATGGTTGCGGTCGGAGAATCCCTGTTTATGAACACGGTTATGGATTTCGTCTCAACCTCACCTTGCCTGTTCTCTATGACTTTTTGATACACCTCACTTATGTTGTAATTCACGATGTTTTTGGATCTGTTTATCTTGACTTTCCCCTGACCCTCCAAGGATTCGTATGTCGGAGGAATGTTGGATTCCGCTCCAACCGGACCTCCATACAAATTTGGACTTCCCTCTATGTTTTCGGTCTCCGTCTGCTGGCTGACTACTATTCCTTCCTTCTTCGTGGTTGGAATGTATTGCTTCGATTCTTTCTCGATCTTCTCCCAGTTCAGTACAACTTCAGTTACCACCGCAACGTTGCCAACACCGAAAACCTGCTCCAAGCTGTTCCTAACCTTCTTGACGTAGTAATCCTCCACCATCTTCTTCAACTCCATTTTGGTCGAAGCCATCTGACTCTCTTCCTCCAAGGCTACCTTGTCACTGAGGATCCTCGATCTGTTGTCAACGATCCTGACATCTTTCACATCCAACCCTTCGACCGCTCCCGCGACGAGTTCCATTATTCCCCTTATCTGCTTGGGTGTCAGATCCATGCCTGGTTCAAGAACGACAAGAACGGATGCCTTCGGCTTCGCCATCTCCCCTCTGACGTAATAAGTGTATTTCGGCATCGTGAGATGAACCCTCGCATATTTCACAGCTTGAAGAGATGATATCGTCCGCTCGAGCTCACCCTGAAGTGCTATCTGATATCTCACCTGCTTGTCGAAACTGGTAGCCCCGAATGGCTGTGTCTCCACAAGTTCGAATCCCTTCGTGACGGTTCCAAGAACACCCTCGGATGCCAGCTTCATCCTTATGGAATACACGTTCAGATTCTTCGGTACGAGGATGGTTCCACCGGGTCCAGCTTTGTATGGAATACCCATATCATCCAACTTCTTGGCTATTATCCCCGCTTCTCTCTCCCCAACGTTCTTCACAAGAGCAACGTATTCCACCTTCAACGATGTGTATATGAGGAACACGAACCCAACGAGTATGGATACCAAAATCCCAGAGACCAGTATCTTCTGAGATGTGGGAAGCCCTTTCCACTTCTCGAAGAGACCTTTGAGATAATTCAAAATCTTCTTGAGAAATTCCATCTCAGATCACCCTCAAACCCTCCTCCAAACTCTGTTGAACACCCATCTCGTAGTATAAACCTTTGAGATTCATCAGCTCTTCGTGTGTTCCCTCTTCAACTATTTTCCCATCTTCCAAAACCAAAATGTGATCTGCCTCTCTTACAGATCTTATCCTGTGTGATATTATTATGGTCGTTCTCTCCCTCATGAATCCCTTCAGATTGTTCAAAATCATCTCCTCGGTTTTCAAATCGACAGCGGATAACGCGTCATCCAATATCAAAATCTTGGGATCCATCATCAACGCCCTTGCGAGGGCTATCCTCTGTTTCTCACCTCCAGATAATTTTACACCTCTTTCGCCAACCACGGTTTCGTATCCTTTCGGTAGGGAAATTATGGTGTCGTGTATTCCCGCGAGTTTTGCCACCTTCTTTATCTCCTCCAAACTCACATCCTCTTTTCCAAAAGCTATGTTGTCTTTCACGGTGGTCGAGAAGAGAAAAGTTTCTTGGGGAACGAGAGCAACATGTTTGAGAAGATCCCTTCTCGGTATTTTCCTCAGATCCTCACCGTCCACCAGAATTTTACCACACTCAGTCTCATACATCCTCACCAAAAGCTTAGCTATGGTGCTCTTCCCACTTCCAACTCTCCCAGTTATACCGAGTATCTCACCTTTTTTCACATTGAAACTCACATTCTTCAACACCAACTTTTTCGAACCCGGATATTTGAAACTCACCATTTCGAACTCCACATTTCCATGAATTTTCATCCCGGATTCCTCTCCATATTCCAATTCTTCCTTTCTCATTATCTCATCGAGTCTCTTCAACGAAGCTAAACCCATCTCTATCAAACCTATTATCCATCCAAAAGCGGTCATGGGAAAGACGAGCATTCCAAGGTATGCGGTCTGAGCGATCAAGGTTCCAAGGGTTAATTTCCCTTCCATAACCATCTTTCCACCGAACAGAATGGTAAGCACCGTTCCAGTTCCAGCCAACAGTCTCACGAGAGGATGAAGAGCTCCCCATATCTTTATCAAACTTAAATTTCGAGTGGCATAATCCATACTCAACTTTTCGAACTTTTCGATCTCCCCCTCTTCCTGCGCATATCCTTTCACAACCGCTATTCCAGAAAAACTTTCCTGAACGCTTTCCGATAACCTTGAGAAACCTTCCTGAACATTCCTGAATCTTCCCCTGATCTTTC
>Ga0190316_1000389_pt1 | contig 12864 bp, 15 predicted proteins | sample 48701112_MG_FD_161663 | JGI IMG/M metagenome (GOLD analysis project Ga0190316, IMG submission 161663) | Hydrothermal vent sediment bacterial communities from Southern Trench, Guaymas Basin, Mexico - 4870-11-1-2_MG | ecosystem: Environmental > Aquatic > Marine > Hydrothermal vents > Sediment ... | reverse complement strand
CCTTTTATTCTTTTCTCAGGAAAATTGGCAGGTCTTATACCTTTGTATTCCCACACGGATTTATCCATCCTTAAAGAAAAATCAAAATTTTGTGGTAATCCGTTTTTTTCATTTATAAAACCAGCTCTGTATAAAAGTGCTTTTTCTATAGTATGTTTATCTTTAAGTTTTTTTATTTCTGAATAAGGTAGGATTAAAGCAAGTTCTAAAAAATTTACTTTGTTTTTTGGATAGCCAAGGGAGAGCATTATTTCCCGATAAAGTGCTTCATCTGGTGAGGCAATTTTGAGAAGATTCTGCATTCTTTGTTTTTAAGTTTGAGCCATTCTTCGCCAAGGTGGTTGAGGTTTAAGGTCATTTTTTTACATTTTACTTTTTATTTTGGTTCAATAGTTTTTCATTTTTAACCTTTGGTTGGAGCTTTATCATAATCTCCTTGTGGTTCGTAATGCCAAAAATTAATAGGTAAATCACCTTTATAAGTTTTTAAATAATTATTTGTATTCAAACTTACCTTAAGTCCATTTCTTTCACATAAATCTTTTATAAATAAAAGGATTTCAAATCTATTTATTAACGCCTTTTTTTTCTTCAAAAGTGGATTCTTCTAAAGGAAATAAAGTTAAATTCCTGTTTTCTTTTTGTTTTTTCCATTTTCCGAATTCAACCGCTTTTTCACGAGAAAAACAGCCAAACCCAGCAAATAAATCAGCCAATTGTATTAATGGTTGATTATGTGATTGCTGAGGAACCACCTCTTTAAAATTAAACTTAATTCTTTTTTCTCGAAATAGCTTTAAAATATTCGGTTCTTCACGTGGATATTTAGTACGATTGAGGTAATCAATTATCTTTTGATAATCATATTCGGAATGCTCATCAGGATAAAAATTGCAAGAAAAGATTTTCCACCTTATAGTAATGTTTTTCAATAGATGATAATACATCCTTTCTAAATTTTCTTTATCATCTCTTCCTAGAACAGAATGGCGGCTATCTTGTAAATCCCAAATAATAATATCCACTCTTATTTTTCCATTTACAGCAAATTCAACAGCAACTTCAAAAAATTTCTTTGCAGTTTTAATTTTGGGTAAATGAGTTCTAACCCCATCGAATTTTATTTCCTTAACATCATTTGATAGCAAAATACTTTTCAAGTGATCAGATAAATCATCCAAATCACTTTTTAATCCACTTATAGCAGAAAGAAATTTAAATCTTCTACCTCCAGACTCGTCAGAATAAATATCCAAAATATATTGATAGGATTTGTTATTCATACACTTTTTGCTTTTTCCAATCTGTTTTTTACTAATTCAGCTACTGTCCAGTAAACTTCTTTTCTTTCTTCTTCGGTTAAGCCGGGGGCATCAAAAATGATGTCGTTAAAGGCATTTTCTTTTTTTTTCGTAATTTTAATTATCCAATTCTCCAGAAAGCTTTAAAACATTTCGTTCCAATTTTTCAGAAATGTAAAAATTTTTCTTTTTTAACTCTTGAAGAAGTGGATAAATTGCTTCTATTAATCCTAACTTTTTAGCTTTTAGCAATACACCAAGAGTTCCTGTTACTTTAAGATTTAAATCCTTCGCTATCTTTCTGGCTTTTTTATCATCTAAAACAATAATACAATCTCCTTCTTCTAAAGCTAAAGCAATAACTTCTGCCTCTCCTTTTCCTAATTCCAACATCAACACTTTAAGAAGTTTTATATCTTTTACTTTTCTTATTTGAATAAAATCTGGTAGTGTTAATGAAAATTCTTTTACAACTTGTGGAGGCACTAAAACTTTACTATAAAGTTGTGATAATAAGTTAAATAAATTCAACTTTTCTAAAGCAATAAGGCAGGTAGTATCTAAAATTACTTTCTTGTTCATTTCCTTTACTTTTAAGCGTTTTTTAAATCTTCTTCTAATTCTTCTGGTGCATAATCTACCACTGGAAGCTTAAACTTTCCAAGTATTTCTATAAAACCACGCATAGTAAATCCTGCTAACGATGCTGCCTGTTCAAGAGAGAGTTTTCCTATTTCAAAAAGCTTCATTGCCAAAAAAAGTTTTGCTTCATTTTCCTCTATGGTATGTGGTAAAGTTATAACTATTTTGGGCATAAATTATCCTCCTCCTTTTATATCTTTTCAAGCATTTCCTTTTAATTTAATTGTTTTTGATTTAAAGACAAGTCATTAAGTTTAAAGTTTCTACACACTCCTCGCCTTCACAAGTCTATTCTTCACCAACTCAGCGACTGCCCAATAGACTTCTTTTCTTTCTTCTTCGGTTAAGCTGAGGTGCTAAAAAATTATATTGATAAATTGTTAATTTAAAAAATTTTAAGTTGCTTATCATTAATTTTTAAAGAAAAGGGGATATCATTATATGGTTCTCCTTTATGATTTGGGAAAGCCCATAAATTAAATTTTCGGTGTAATTTATATTCTTGTTCCCAAGGAGGATTATGCAAATCTTTACACCATTGAACAATCATAGAACCAAGTTCTCTTTTTGTAGGTCTGGAAGCTTCTCCTACAATAGCTGTTTGTATTGCTCCAAGAAGGAGATCACATAACTGAAGCAAATCATTATTTTTCGAATCTTCTAACTTAAGATTCAACCTAATGAAAGGATATTTTTTTCCTTTTTTCCAGCTAAGAAAACTATCTAATAAAGCACGATAAGGAATATATTCCTCAAAATTATCTATCATACCTTCATCAGGACGACTAAGTCTATCTTTAGCATCGGAGATAAATGTAATTTCAACCTCGTCATAATCTTGAGGAACAAGGAACCAACTAATACCTGCCTTTAAAGTCATGGCAGTAAATCTATTATAAGCATGGTAGTGTTTACTGAACCGTTTATGTTCATATGCAGGACTATGTCTATCAACAACTAAGCCAATAAAAAATGCTTGTTCGCAAAGAATAGCTTCATAAGCTTTAAGCCACATACGAGCTGTTCTGGCTTTTGCACCCCATCGACCATCAAAATTTTTTGGTAATTTAGAAAAATGAATTTCTCCAAAATAATTTTCTTTTTCACGATAGTAATGTAAAGTTCTCAAGACATTATTTATATATACATCTTTAACGAATAAAAGTCCTATAAGAAACCATCGTTTATTAGGTATACTTTCATCATGAAAAACAAAATAATTTCCTTTTTTTATTACAATATTTCCCCATAGATCTATTTTTTTCATAAATTAAACTTCTTTAATTTTACTTTTTAATTTTTTAGTTTTTTCTGTTTTATTTCCACTAATTTTATATTTTTTTCTCGGTTAAGCTATAAAGTTTATAAATCAAGTAGTCTATTTAGAGTTTAAGTAAATAATACTTTTTGTTTATAATTACAATATTTCTTTTTTTAATTCCTCCATTATAGATCTTGTAATCTTTTGGAGTAAAATTTCGCGAGTTTCCTCCACAAGTTTAAGAACCACTTCAGCACGCTTTTTAGTTATCCGCATTCCAGTATATTCTCTTATCTTTTTACCAGGATGAATCCAATTGCGTAATTCTTTAACATAATTGAGAAGCCAATCACCTAACAGAACACTTTTGCTTGGTTTTTCAACACCACTAAAAGGAATCCATCCTGCTTTAAAAGCAATTTGTAGAAGATTATATAAACCAAATTTTGTTATATCTTTTTGTTTTAATTTCAGTTTTTTGATAGCTTCCTTCGTTTCTGATTCAAATAGATCAGCAACTACAAGAAGCATAGCCTCTAATTCAGCTGCTGCTATTACACAGGTTGCAAGATAGGCTTTGCATTCAAAACACTTTTCTGCTTCTTTATGAAATTTATTAAAAAGCCGAATTAAATCTTTAAACTGTGTTTCTTCCAATGTTACTTTCATTTACACGAGAGAACATCTTTTAAAAAACTTCTTCATCTTTTTTATTTTCAATAATTAAATTTAGAAATCTTTCTCTTTAACATATAATTTATTTCTATTTTACTTTTTGGAAATAAATTTTTTAAAAAATTATGCACATTAAAAAGGTCCCAATTCCCAAAATTTTGAATTAAAAAATCCGATTCTTTAATTGAACCTATAAAATTTTTTCTTTTTAGTTAAGCCAAAGGTGTTAAAGGAGATGTCGTCAAAGGCTTTTTCTCTTTTTCCAAATATTTAACTCCTTTTTCACTAATTTCCCAGATGCCTTTGGGAGAATTGGATTTTAAAAGACCCATTCATTATTATATTACATTACTATATTGCTCAGAATACAGATTCTCTGCATGATTGAGTAATTCAGAAGCGATATTACTAATTTCTTTATAATCTATTCGTGCATCTATTACTTTAATTAATACATTTTTTAAAGCCATTCTTATTTTAGCTTTTATTTGTTCCTTTTTGTTCCAATCAGCTACTTTTATGTAATAACCAAGTTCCTTTACTACCTCCCTTGCTACTCTTTTTATTTCTTCATAATTCTCAAAAATTTTTTCTTTAGAAGATAAAAGATCATAAAATGCCAGCTCTTCTTCGCTTAGTCTCAAGCTTTTGCCTTCTTCTTGTTTTTTCTTTATTTCCCTTGCTATTTCTATCAACTGCTCTATAACATCTACTGCAGTTAATAATCTAACATTATATTTTTCTATAGTCTTTTTTAACATTTCATAAAGAGAACGATATCTAAAAGGATTTCTTTTTACTCGTACCTTTAGCTCATCATTTAGTATTTTGGCAAGTAAATCTGCTGCATAATTTTTGTATTCCATTTTTCTAAATTGAATCAAAAAATTTTCGTCAAGAATAGAAATCTCAGGCTTTTCCTTTTCTAATAAAGAAAAAATATCTATCGGCTCTTCTGCAGAAATACTTTTTGAAATAAGCTGACTTATTTCATATTCTAAATCTCTTGATATACCTTTTATTTTTTCTGTAGAATATTTAACAATCATCTTTTTTATCATCTCAAAAAATCTTATCTCATCTTTTATTTTTAAAGTTTCTGGATGCGGGCTTGCCAGAAGATAAAGTTTTTTAAGTGTCAAAAAATTTTTTATAAATATTTTCTTTTTTTCTTCATTGCCACTTATTCTGTTATATGCTTCAGCTGTAAGTTTTGAAAGTTCTGCAGGAGAAAGTTCTTTCCATTTTTTATATTCGATTCCAGTAAACATAGAAGCTACTATATCGTATTTCTCTTTTAAAAGGTCTATAATTTGGTTTAAATCTGTTAATATTTCTTTTATAGTTTCAGGAGTATATTTACTTAAAGATTTTCGCAAATTATCTGCGATTCCTATATAATCCACAATAAGTCCACCTGGTTTGTCTTTAAACACTCTGTTTACTCTTGCTATTGCTTGAGCTAAGGAATGGTCTTTCATAGGCTTGTCAAAATACATCGTGTGAAGACAGGGAACATCAAAACCAGTAAGGAGCATATCAACCACTATAAGCATTTTTGGATCTTTATTCGGATTTTTAAAATTATTTAAAAGAATATCCATTTCATGTTTATTTCTCAAATGTTTCCAAAACTCTTCTGGATCTCTTTGCTTATTTCCTGACATTGCAATCTCAATTGAAGGAGCATTAGGTAATTTAGTGATTTCATCATATAGTTTAACAGCAACTTTTCGTGAAATTGTTACTATCATTGCTTTTCCTTCTATTTCTTGAATTCTTCTGTTAAAATGTTCCACAATATCTTTTGCAATTTCTTTTAATCTTTCAGGATTAGAGATAAGTTCTTCAAGCCTTGCATACTTTTTCTTTATAGCTTCTTTTTCTTCTGGTTCCATAAATTCTGATATTTCTTCAAACTCCTCATCAATAAATTCATTAGTTAAATGAAGCTTTGAAAGTCTTGCTTCATAATAAATTGGCACAACTACTCCGTGTCTTCTTGCTTTTTCCATGGAATAAACACTTATAGGTTCTCCAAATACGAGATATGTATCTCTGTCCCAAAGTTCGATAGGAGTTGCAGTGAAGCCCATAAAAGATGCATTAGGAATAGCTTTTCTTAAGTTTTGTGCAAGCTCTCTATATTGACTCCTATGGGCTTCATCAGCTATCACAATTATATTTTTTCTATCTGTAAGAATGGGATATTCTTCTGCTTTTCTTTTTCCAAACTTTTGAATAGTTGCAAAAATAATTCCTCCTGTCTTAGTTCTGATCAATTCCTGCAAATGTTTTATACTTTCAGTATGACTTACAATAGGCATAGTAGAAAAAAGCTCATAAAGTTGTTCATCAAGATTTTTTCTGTCGGTGATAAAAAGTAAAAGAGGATTTTCAAATTCTTTTATTTTTAAAACTTTTCTTGCATAAAATAACATAGTAAGAGATTTACCACTTCCTTGAGTATGCCAAACAACTCCTATTCTTCTTTCCTCAGGAGTTCCCCCTTCAAGAACACATTTTTTAGTCCTTTCTACAGCTTTTTTAACAGTATAAAACTGATGAAACATAGCGATCTTTTTATTATAGGTTTCACCTAATTTTTCATAAAAAATAAAATCCTGTAAAAACTCTAACAAATGTTCCTTTCTGAAAAGCCCTTTAAGTAGGACTTCAAGCGAGGTCAATTGCTTTCCATTAAAATAGTAAAGATAATGTCCTTCTTCAATCTCTCTTACTTCTAAATCATCATCACTAAAAATACCTTCCCAGATAAAGAACCTATCCCAATCACTGGTTGGTGAACCATATTTTGTTTCCAGTCCATCACTTGCCACTAAAATCTGAGCGTAAGTATAAAGTTGAGGAATATCTTTTATTTTAATTTTGTGGTCATTGAAGGCATCTTTTGCTGTCTCATTAGCATTAAAGCTTTTAAATTCAAAAACAGCTAAGGGCAAACCATTTACGAAAATAACCAAATCTGGTCTTCTGTGCATGCTTCTTTCATACTGATATTCAACAGTAAACTGATTTGCTGCGAGAAACTCGTTATTTTCAGGGTTTTCAAAATCGATAATTTTTACAATTTTCGTTTTCTCTTCCTTTCCTTCTTTGAATGTCAGCTTAACTCCATTTGTTAAGAAATCGTAAAATATCTTTCCCTTAATAACAAAATCTGGATGCTCAAGCTCAGTAATTTTTTTATAAACCTCTTCCGCAAGCTTATCCGTAAGCCAAGGATTTATCCTTTTTATTGCCTGAATGAATCGCTTCTTTAAGATTACATGCCGTAAAGACTCTCTTTCTTCATTCTCAGGGCTTAAATTTGAGCCGTGAGTATAAGCATATCCAAGCTCTTTAAGCCATTCAATTGCTGGCTGTTCAACCAAGTAATCTTCTGTGAGTGTAGGGTCCATTTTTTTATCTTTTAGAGGCATCCAGGATAGTTATTCCTACCAATTCATTATCTTTAAATCTTAACAATATACCTTCTTTTGTCATCTTGGTGTTAGTAGCTTTTTGAGGTCGGCGAAAACTTATATATAATACATCTGCTTCTTCATCATAGTCTATCCACATTTTTTTTTGCGGGAATTTTAAAAGACAGTGGGTAACTTTAAAAATTTCATTTATCATTTCTCTACTTAAAATTGTTTCTGCCATATTATTTCCTCCTTTTCCAACCTTATTTTACTTGTAAAATAAGCAGTAATAATAAATCCCTCATTGGGATTTAACTCTTTATAAATTACTGCTAAAAATTTATTATTCATCTTTTTTAAAGCAATAAGTGCTCCTCTATATCCTTTAATAATAAAATCAGGATCTTCTATTGTATTTAAAACTTCATCATAATATCCCGCTAATTCATCGTGGTTTTCTACTATATGAAACCATCTTTCTTCTGTAAGCCTTATAGGAACATTATTTTTAGATTTCGCAATATCCACTTTACATCTCCTCTACTCTCAATTTACCAAAAACAAGCAAAAGTAAAAGTGTATCACTAATTTTTCTTTAAACCGCAGTCTGTTTCTGGTTGAGGATGATTTTTTAAGAGTGGTTCAACAAGGGTGTGAAATTTTTGAAGGGTGGGAGAGGAAGGAAATATCATAAGTTGTTCCACCAAGTAATCTTCTGAAAGCTCTGCTCTCATATCATGTTTTAACAGCTTCTTTCAACTGCTTGGCGAGAGGTTTTGCCAACATTTTTGTGATATTATGGATTTCCACACTAATAATTTGACTTTGTTCATCATATTCCACCCTTACGTTTTCCGCCACCTCTTCAGAATCCACAGAAATTCCTTCTTTGAATGAAACATACAGAATATCCGTCTCCTCATCAAACCAAACTTTCACATTCTTACCCATCTTATTCCCTTTTTCTTTATTTTTCCAATTATTTCTACCTTGATCTTTCATTCTTTGATTTTCTGTGATGCATGTTTTGAGAAAGTTATTTTCATATTTCCTCGATCTTCAATTCTTTAAGCCAATTTATCGCTGGCTGTTCTACGAGATAATTTTCCGTTAGTTGGGCTTTCATATCAATCCTTCATTTTCCGCTTTTTGAAGTGACTTCTCTAAATCACGCCACACTTGAATTGCTTTATTGTAGTGTTCAAGTGTATATTTTCCGTATTCAGTATTCGGTAGGGTAAAAATATGCTCTTTACACCTCATATCCCACACCCATTTAAGATTTTTCTTCTGTTCTTTTGAGATAATCTTACGTTCTACAAGAATTGTGCAGGCTTTAGAAAATCCGATATCGGAGGATAGTATACTCAGCCGTTTCAAAATGTGTTTCAAAATTGCCTCAATTATATTTCCTATTAAGCTTATCCCTTCTTTTATTAGCATCTCCTGTGCCGTTAAAGAAATATCAAATCTATTCAAAATCCATCGATATACATCGGTTAACATTAGGTGATACGCGATGTTTGTTTTTAATACATAATCATTAATGAAAGATAATCTGTTTCTAAAATGATCTGCAGTACGAATTACTCCTCGGGGAAATCTAATATTAACACTTTTGATACCCTCTGCTTGCAACAAAAATTCAAGATTCTGCATATTCTCGCTTATTCTCCTTACTAATTCGTTAATTTTATCATTCATATTTCCTCAACTCTTAATTTTCCAAAGACAAGCTTTGGTAGTAAAGTATCCCTTATTTTTCGTAAAACCATAATTTGTTTCTGATTTAAAATTATTTTTTGGAACAGTGGCTCTACGAGGGAGTGAAAGCGCTGGATAATTGGTTGAGGCGGAATTAGAATAAATTTTCCTACTTTAAACAAATTTAGGTTTAAATGTAATACATTGACTCCATTTGCGAAAGTTGAATTTTCCTCCTGTGAATCTTTTAGATATAAATAGACATATTCTTTCATATATTGTGGAGTATTAAGCTTGACTGCATCTAAAGATAGAATGCCTTTATTTCTGTCTGGTGGGAGTATTACTAAAGCAGGCGCTCCAACAACTTTAGCGTCGGAAGTCATATCTGTTAATGCTATTACTAAATCACCATCATATACAACTTGTTCTTCAGAGTATCTATTACCCTTGTAATATTTGTATTCTGGTCTGAATCCTCCGCCTCTTTTGAAAATTTTAAGTGTGATAAAAATTTCTCCTTCGGTTGGATTATTTACCAATTCATTAGAACGATAAGATAAACCTTTAACAAAATCTGCTACCTCACCAATCGGCTTAACCTTCCACCCCTTCGGTATCTCCTTTCCCAGCTCTTCGTTATAGACAAACTCTTCATCCTTGAAAGGCTCAAAATCCACGAACCATGATTTGAAAATCGCCATCGCTACCTTTTCTAAAATCTCATTCTGCCTTTTCTTGTTTTCTATCAAATTATCAAACCAAGATAAAACAGTAGCGATGCGGGATTGTTCGGGAGGGGGTGGGTAAATTAGTTTCATATTTTCTAAATCACTCTTTCTCAAATTGTTGATATTTGTTCCGTCAACTACTTCTTCAAGTCTTCTTTTCGTTAAAGGTGAATCCAATACAAAACCCAGTAATTTTTTATTATATTTTAAATTATCTTTAGGTCTGATACAGTAAAGAAAAGCCCCAAATGAGCACTTTTCTTGAGGTTCCTTTTTTAGTTGAAATAATTTACCCACGAGTCTTTTACTTCCACTCGAAGCTACCATGATTATGTCATGTTTTTTTAAAAATTGTTTCGGATGTATTTTATCTTTACTAATGAACATTAACTCTTCCCATATTAATTCTCCTTTTTCAGAAATATTATTTGCTCTTAAAATTGGAATACTATTTTCGAATTTTTCGAATTTAGCTTCCTTTTGTTTAAAAGAAACCCCTCGAATTACATCTGCTACTATACCTAATTTCTTTACCTCCCAATCCTTCGGTATCTCTCCAATTTCAGTTTCCTTAAATTCAGTTTCCCATTTGAATTTAACACTCATTTTAGCTCATCCTCTTTTATTTCCATTTTTTTAAATATGAATTCCTTTGCCTTTTTAGCAATTTCAAAAGCTTGTTTTGCCTCTTCTAATGTTGGAATATAAAACTCGTCTGCATATCTGACTTCTACCGCATAATCTGAAAGGTTTCCTACATCAAGTTTTTTAAATTCTGAGTCTATATCAGAGCATAATTTTATTAGGAATTCCAAATTATGAGTTCTCCCAAAATCAATACCCTTTGAAGTAAGAAAAGCTTTTAGCATTTTCTCAACAAATTGCTGGCAATGAAAACAAACCGAGCTGGTCACTATTTCTTCTTCTGACAACTTAAATTCATTCTCAACCGTTTTATAATCCTCCATTGCTTTTATAATCCACTTTTTGACCTTCTCATCCATTTTTATATCTCAATCCCTTCTTTAAGAGCTTCATAAGTTACCGTGCCAAAAAAATCTTTATAATATTCAATTTCTTTTTCTGACTTTATTATGACATCGCAAGGTATATATTCCTCTGCAAGTTCTTTTCTTATAAGGTGTGAGAGAGTCATTTTTTCATTTCTCGTAAGTTCTTTATTCACCACAATAAGTATATCCCAATCACTGTCTTTTTCCCAATCCCCTCTTGCTCTTGAACCAAAAAGAATTATTCGGTTAATCCCCACATTCGCTTCTCTAAAAATTTTATAAACCTTTTCCTTTATTTTCTCTTCAATCATAGTTCCACCTCAAAATTTAATGCCTTAAAAACTTCTTTCACCTTCTCCGTTAATTCCTTCTCCTCTTCAAGTAATTTTGAAAGCTCTTTAGAATAAATCTTCATCTTTTCCTCAAAAGGTGTTTCATCTTCTTCAAGTTTTATTCCAACATATCTTCCAGGAGTTAAGACATAGCCGTTCTTTGCTATCTCCTCAATCGTTGCTACTTTTGCAAATCCAACCTCGTTTATCTTCTCTTCTGGCTCTCCTCTCTCAAACATTCTGAACTTCTCAACTATTTTTGTTATATGCTCATCTGTAAAAACAACCTGCCTTCTTGAAATAGGTTTAAATATATTTTTCGCATATACAAACAAAACCTTACCTTTCATGTGTTCTGGCTTTGATTTTCTTAAAAACCACAAAGACGCTGGAAGTGACACTGTGTAAAACATTTTAGGAGGAGTTACAATTATTCCATATACTAAATCATCTTCGATAATCCTCCTTCTTATTTCCCCCTCTATGCCACCTACAGATAAAGCCCCATTTGCCATAACAAAACCTGCTTTGCCATTTGGTGCTAAATGAAAGATATAATGTTGAATCCATGCAAAATTAGCATTGTTATCTGGAGGAATCCCATATTTAAATCTTGGATCATTTTTTGCTCTATCAGCTCCCCATCCACTATCATTAAAAGGTGGATTTGAAACTACATACTCAGCTCTAAGATCAAAAAATTTGTCATCATGATAAGAATCTCCCCATCTTATATCTCCTTCAGCCCCTCTTATCGCAAGATTCATCTTACACATCTTCCATACAAATTCTTTAGATTCCTGACCATAAATAGAAAGTTTAAACAAATCTATTCCTTCTCGCTCAAGTTTTTCTAATGCTGATACAAAAAAGCCTCCACTTCCACAAGCAGGGTCAAAAATTCTTCCTTCTTTAACATCTAAAACCTCAACAATGAGTCTTGTAAGACACCGTGGAGTATAAAATTCTCCTCCTTTTTTCCCTTCAGCTTCTGTAAACTTTCCAAGAAAGTATTCATAAATTCTCCCAAAAATATCTTTACCTCTATGGTCATCTCCAAAATCAATGGAAGAAAAAAGGTCTATAAGATAAGCAAGATCATGAGGATCAAGATTTATTTTTGTATAAACCTTAGGAATAACATCTTTAAGTTGCCTGGGGTGCGTATTTTCAAGAATTTCTACAGCTTTATCCAAAATTTCTCCAATATTTGGCTGGTTAGCATGTTTTTTAATATAATCCCACCTGGCAGGTTCAGGGACATATAAAGTTCCATTAGCAAGATACAAATCCATATCTTCACTAACATGAAATTTCAATTCTTCAGGATAATCTTTTGCATTTTTTTCTAATATTTCTTTTTTCTTTTCTTCAAAAGCAAAAGAAAGATATCGTAAAAAAATCAATCCGAGCACCACATATTTATACTCGTGAACTTCAACCTTTTTTCTTAATTTATCAGCTGCCTTCCAAAGCTTATCCTCAAAACTTATATCTTTCTCTTTCATTTTTAGTCCCCTGTTTCTAACTTTTTCATATTCTCTAAACAAATTTTGTTGCTTCATTTAACTTCTTTTAGGTTACAACTATTTGATGTCCTTCTTTTCTTTTTATACTCACTTTATCTCCTTACTTTGAAGAATGAGAATATTTAACCGTCTCTTTAAAGACTTTTCTGGGCTGTTAGTAATAAAGGTGCTCATAAGTTTAAGCCATTAGGTAAAATAGCTTTAATCTGATATTTAATTTATCAATTTAAAGGATTTAATACCACAAT
>Ga0190316_1000388_pt1 | contig 12893 bp, 16 predicted proteins | sample 48701112_MG_FD_161663 | JGI IMG/M metagenome (GOLD analysis project Ga0190316, IMG submission 161663) | Hydrothermal vent sediment bacterial communities from Southern Trench, Guaymas Basin, Mexico - 4870-11-1-2_MG | ecosystem: Environmental > Aquatic > Marine > Hydrothermal vents > Sediment ... | reverse complement strand
CGGGGCACTTATCCGGACATTATTTTTTTTCCATCCAGGAGGGCTTCCATCCTGTGATTTTCTCATGGGGGTCTCCAGGGTTGCACGATGGCCATTCTGTTCCTTAATAATATTTGGGTTTTTGTAGGCTGCTTTACAAGGAAAGAAGAGGGTTCAGGTGAATAAGTCAGATCTTATAGAAGTCCTTGCCAAAGAGACCGGATTGAATATTCGATTAGCCGAATTCGTGGTGGACGAGGTTTTTAATGCCATGACTGAGGCCTTGGTAAAGGGAGAAGGGGTGGAGATTCGCGGCTTCGGCAGTTTCACAGTGAGAAAATATGATTCTTACATTGGCAGAAATCCCAAGACCGGTAAAAATATTTCAGTATCACCGAAAAAGTTGCCGTTCTTCAAGGTTGGGAAGGAATTGCGCGAAAGGGTGATAGACAAGGTGGGGCAGGGAATTAAATAGTCTTCCTGGCTGTTTACCGTATTTCTTTAATGTCAAATCCCTTTAAGAGTAATTTTGCCGCTGTAACCCCGATTTGTGTAGTGATGCCACAAGAAGGACTCCCTGCTTTCAGAAAGCACTGGTTCACGCCCAATGCCTTTGCCAGGAAGGCCGTTTGCTCAGCACCCCGCTTAAATGCCTCTGTGACGTCTTGTCCGTTTACATTCAAGACCTTTGCCCGGCCATTTAATACGTCTATACCGTTTCCATAATAAATATCAGCAGCAGGTCTCGGGGTCGTAAGGCCGCCAAGCTGCTCCGGGCAAACGGGCAGGACATTTGCTCCTCTGAGCTTATCAATTAAGCGGATATCACGATTGCTTTTTCCGTCATACCGACAGGATAGTCCTATCAGGCAGGCGCTCACCAGCACCATGCGATTCCGCTCTGAAAACGTCCTGTCTTGAAATGTAATCATGCCTGAAAGACCACAGGCGGATCTTCAGACTCTCTCTTTTCTATATGGCCGATAATAAAGGCCTGTTCGTTAAGCGCCTTGGTCTGAAAAAGCAGGTCCTTTATTTCTGCCTCAGGCGCTATGAGTACCATGCCGATACCGCAGTTGAATGTTCTGAACATCTCTTCTTCAGATATGTTGCCCTTTTCCTGTAAAAAATGAAAGATGGGGGGGATTGGCCAACTGCCCTTTTTGATCACTGCCCTGCAGGATTTGGGCAGTATCCTGGGTATGTTTTCCAGAAAAGCACCACCGGTGATGTGCACCATGCCGGTGATTCGTTGCTCCTTGAGCAGGTGGTTGACTGTACTATAATATATCTTCGTGGGTGTCAATAAGACCTCTCCCAGGTTCAGTTCTCCGGTCTCTGGCAATCTATCGGAGACGGTAAGCCCGAGTTTTTCAAAACAGATCTTTCTCACCAGGGAAAAACCGTTGCTATGGAGCCCGGTTGAAGACAGGCCTATTATCATATGGCCCACACCTATTTCTGACCCGTCGATGATATTGTCCCTGTCAACGACCCCGACAACGAATCCTGCAAGGTCATAGTCATTTTCTGCATATAACCCGGGCATTTCAGCAGTCTCACCGCCGATAAGGGAACAGTTTGCCTCTTTGCATCCATCAGTAATGCCCCTTATGACATCCGCCGCTTTTTCGGGATCCAGCTTGCCTGTAGCAAAGTAGTCCAGGAAAAACAGAGGTTTGGCCCCGCATACCAGTATGTCGTTGACACACATTGCAACGAGGTCGATCCCGATGGTCTTGTGCATGTTGCACAGGGTGGCGATCTTGATTTTGGTCCCTACGCCATCGGTTGAGGAAACCAGGACAGGCTCGCGGTAGCGATCAAGCTCAAGGGCAAAAAGGCCGGCAAAACCGCCGATCTCAGTAAGTACTCCACGCGTAAAGGTAGAGGCGACCATCGGCCGTATTTTTTCAACTAATTCATTGGCCTTATCTATATCCACGCCAGCCTGGGCATATAGTGATTCATCTTTCACGGCATTCTCCTCTTGCTTAAGGGTGTTTTTATACTGCCTATCCAAGGAAGTCAATAAAGGACGGGTCGTCGGATGCTCTGGTATGATCGGTTACCCTTGTCCGATTGGTTGTGTAGTGATTAAGTTATTTATGAAGATAGCAGGAAGGGCAAATGATTGACAGATATCCTGTAAAGCTGCTTATAGGTACTGACTATCCGATCCTTGAAAAGATCCGGTGTGCAGAGAGGCTTTTTCATGTCTGTGGCCAGGAGTTATTGACCGATAAGGCAGTCAGGCCTTTGCTTGAGACTTATCGGCAGGCTATTCAGCAGTCATGGATACAGATGAAGAGGGCGGGAGTCGTTGCCGAATGTACCGACTGCGCCGTCAATGATGGCGGGAGCTGTTGCGGAAAGGGTGTAGAGGACCGCTTTGACGTGGTTCTGCTTCTGATTAACCTCCTGATGGGTTGTCGTCTCCCTTTATCACCCTGGGATGAGACAGGTTGCTGGTTTCTTGGGGAACGGGGCTGCAGGATTCCTGCCAGGCACGTTCTCTGCGTAAATTATATCTGTAGACGACTTGATAGTAAGCTTGAGAGAAAAGATCTAAGATTGCTGCAGAAAAAAATAATACAGGAGACGGACGCGGGCTTTGCCCTTGAAGTGAGCATCAAAAAGTGGCTGAGGAACAAGGGAATCTGAATCACGAAAGATGGATGTCTGAGGCATTGGATCTGGCTTCAATTGCCCTGTCAAGGGGTGACTTTCCGGTAGGGTGCGTTTTAGTCTCCGGCGATACGATTGTCGGGTCCGGAATCAGATCGCATACCAGGCCAGGGGATATGAACGAGCTTGATCATGCCGAGGTATCTGCCTTGAGGGACTGGATGGAAAGGGGATATCCTGCCCGGCACATGGATGGTGCGGCAGACATCACCGCATACTGCAATCTCGAGCCATGTCTTATGTGTCTCGGGGCCCTTATCCTCAACGGCATCAAGAGGATAGTTTATGCTTACGAAGATGTCATGGGCGGGGCAACGGGTCTGGATTTTTCAGGACCACTGACCGGTGCGGCCGGGCCAGCCGGTAGTTTCTTTGATATTAAAAGTGATAATCTCTATGCCGGAAGCCGCATCGAAATACTGGGAGGAATTAAGAGAAAAGAAAGTCTGGCGCTTTTTAAGAGGTTTTTTTCAGATCCGGCACAGTCGTATTGGAAGGACAGCCTTTTGTATAAGTATACACTTAAGCTGCCGTGACGGATCATTTTACTTTGAAAATACCCGGCCGTTGTAAAAGTAATTGTCGCCAGCCGGACCTTGCGCTGATAGATCCTGACAATTTATTATGGATATGCCGAGTGTTACCGGGTATGGAGTAATGATGAATACGTGTCTATGGGAGATTATATAATATTTTCTTTAAAAGAGGTCTCGAAACGCCCATTTCGGCAGGCGCACCTGGCGAGTCAGTGGTCCAAGCTGAACTTCTCTCGTTCCGGATGTCTCTTTTGGACCCATTTCAGGTGCAAATACCGTAAGGGAAATCTTTATTTTGATGAAAGATCCGGGTGTTGAGAGAGACAAAATGACAGGGGCGGTCTGTTACGAGGCCTTCAGAAGACTGAAGCCGGTTCTTCGGCCTGATAAGGATCTGATGATCCATCTCGTATCATATTCCGGGAAGGTAGTTGAGAGTTTCCCGAATAGGAATTAAATCCACCCGGAAGACCATGAAAGAAGAAAGACGGGAGGGAATGATATATGTGTTGGGGGTCGGCCCGGAAGGCCTCTCTCCTTCAGGGGAAGAGTGCCTGCATAGGGCTTCTGCAGTATTCGGTGCAGAGCGTTTTGATTTTTTAGTGCCTGAGGATAAGCCCTTAAGACCTGTTACGCCTGTTGAAAAACTTCTTGAGAATCTAAAGGCCTGTTCAGGGCCGGGAGATAGCGTGGTCCTTGCCTCGGGTGACCCCCTGTTTTTCGGGATCGGACGAGTGCTGCTGAGAGAGCTTCCTTTTGAACGGCTTTTCTTTATGCCGTCCGTTACCAGTGTTCAATCTGCGTGCTCAGAGTTCAAGATACCCTGGGACGATATGATCAGTCTGAGCCTTCATGGAAAAAATTCCGGCATTGTTGCAGAGCTCTATCCCTACCTGAAAAGCCAGGACAGTATAAAGATCGCCTTGCTGACCGATCCTGTTAATACCCCCGGGAAAATTGCACAGGTCCTGCTGGACGCAGGGCTGGAAGGACTTACAATCCATATAGCAGAGGACTTGGGCGGCAGCTCTCAAAAAACCGGGTCCTACTCTTTAGAACAGGCCTCTTCCATGGACTTTCATCCTCTGAACGTCGTGGTCCTTACCGGAAAGATCAAGTGGGCAGGAGGTGGATTCGGCCGCAGTGAGGATGCATATCACCACAGGGGAGGCCTGATTACAAAGGCCGAGGTCCGCTCAATAGTCATCGGCTCCCTTGAGATCCCTTCAAGGGGCGTCATGTGGGACATTGGCGCCGGCAGCGGGTCCGTCTCGATTGAGGTTGCGGGGCTTGCCCCAGGACTCAGAATCATTGCTGTTGAAAAGGACAGAGAACGCGTCGAGGACATAAAGGCCAATATCCGCAGGTATCAAGCCTTAAACGTGGAACCGATAAAGGGGAACGCTCCGGAGGTACTGGACGGGTTCCCCGAACCTGACAGGGTATTTATAGGCGGAGGGGGAAGCGATCTCCAACCCATTTTGAAAGAAGCTGTTCGTCGCCTTAAGGGGCGGGGACCTGTAGTCGCCACGGCCATTACCCTGGAATCACTGATGCTCCTGTCAGATAATCTGGGACAGGATGGTTTCCGGATTGAAGTAAGTCAAGTGCAGGTATCCAGGTTGAAGCCCCTGGGCCGGGGCCAGATCCTCTCGGCTCAAAATCCTGTATTTGTGATAAAGGCATGGCGCTGAATCGCTTGATACTGATAATATATAATCTGCTCCAGATTGCGGCCCTGCCGTGGCTGGGGCCCCCGGCCCTTCTGTATCTTCTTTCCAGGTCAAAGTACCGGGCCCACCTGGCAGGAAGGCTCGGAAGGCTTCCCGGCCTGTCTCCCTTAAAAGGACGGTTCCCCAGGATATGGGTCCATGCCTTGTCAGTCGGGGAAGTGAATGCGGCAGCGGCCCTGGTGACAGCCATCTCTCAAAGATGGCAGGAGGCAGGGATAATCTGCTCCGCCACCACAGCCACTGGGCTTACTGCCTTAAAAAAAAAGCTGGGCCGTACCGCCCATGTGATCATCACGTCCCCTTTTGATCTGCTGCCCATTGTAAACAAGGTGATACGGGAGATTTCACCCGACTGTTTTATTCTTGTCGAGACGGATGTCTGGCCCAACTGGGTATGGAACATGCGACAGTCAGGAATCCCCACAATGCTGGTAAACGGGAGCCTGTCTTCCCGTTCATCAGAAAGGCTTTCACATCTGGGGCCGGTAAAGGATTTACTGTACGGGGGCTTTGACCTGCTCGCCATGCAGTCGCCTGACGACAGGGAACGGCTCTTGGGGCTTGGTTTCCCCCGGGACAGAGTGAGCGCCCCTGGAAACCTGAAATATGACCTTAAAGTGCCACAAATTGATCAAGCTGAAAGAGTGCTTTTCGGAAAGGCTTTAGGCCTTAAGCCCGCGGCACCGCTTTGGGTGGCAGGAAGCACGCACCCCGGAGAGGAGGAACTGATACTTGCTGCCCATAAGGGCCTTAAAGGCATATTCCCGTGGCTGCAACTGCTCCTGGCCCCAAGGAACCCGGAACGCGGGCCGGAACTGGAATCCCTGGCAAGGGAGATGGGATTTAAGGCCGTAAGGCGCAGAGCGGCTGAGAAGCCCGGTGACGCAGATGTAGTGATTTTGGATACCCTCGGAGAGCTTCTAAGGTGCTACAGCCTCTGTGATATAGCATTCGTGGGAGGAACCCTGGTGAATAATATAGGGGGCCATAATCTCCTTGAGCCTGCTGCATACGGAGTGCCGGTGGTATTCGGTCCCTACGTGGAAAGTGTGCGTACAATAGCAGAAGATCTTCTGGCCTGTGGAGGAGGCGAGCGTGTGTCAGGAAAAGGAGAATTGGAAAGTGTTTTAACCAGGCTCTTGAATGGCTCTTCTGAGCGTAAAAACATGGGTGATAAGGCAAAGGACCTTTTGCAAAAAAACCGGGGTGCTGTCTCCAGGTATCTGGACCTTGTGGCGGATGCGCTTGGAAGGGTCCGGTGAAAATGTGGACTGTGAACGATCTACGTTATTTATCTGTCCGTGTTGGGTCTGCGGCTGATTATTGCCTGGATGATGTATGTTGAGGGATAGTACCTTATCGCTGCTCCTGACCCTCGGCAGGCCTCTTTCACCTGCATACAGCACTCTGATGAAGGCCAGGGCATGGGCCTACAGAAACGGATATCTTTCCACAAGGAGACTCTCTTGTCCTGTGATAAGCATAGGCAATCTTTCCCTTGGCGGGACGGGAAAGACCCCTCATGCCCTGGCTATAGCCAATTGGCTGAAGAGCCGGGGGATCCGTCCGGCTGTTGTGAGCCGTGGATATGGGGGAAGGGCTGGACGCGGCCCCCTCGTGGCCTCTGATGGTACGAGTGTGCCGGTTTCTCATCGGGATGCCGGGGATGAGCCTGTGATGATGGCCGAGGTCCTTTCGGATATTCCTGTCGTGGTCGGTTCGGACAGGTATGCTGGTGGAAGGCTTGCTGTTGAGCGCTTTGGTGCCCAGGCGATAGTCCTTGATGACGGTTTCCAGCATATGGCCCTTTTCCGGGACGTTGATCTCGTGTTGCTGCCTGCGGTAAACTTTTTTGGGACGCGATGGGTGTTCCCGGGCGGTGACCTGAGAGAACCTGTATCAGCTCTTTCCAGGGCGACAGCGATTCTGCTGACCAGGGCGGAGGCACTATCTTCATCTGACCGGGAGATAGGCAGGCGGGAGCTCCAGGCAATGGTCCCGGGCCGGCCTGTATTCCTGAGTGAGATGCGGGCCACGAGATGCATTTCAATGAAAGGGGAAGTTAAAGCGCTTGAAATGCTGGCGAGTGAGCCATTATTCGCTGTTTGTGCCCTTGCCGGCCCTGAATCCTTTTTTGCAATCCTGGAGGAACTGGATACTGATTTGAGAGGCAAAGCAGCGTTCCCTGACCACTACTCATATAAAAGGAATGATCTGAGCAAATTGATGGCACAGGCCAGAAAACAGGGAGCAAGAGCCCTTGTGACTACACATAAGGACAGCGTGAAGATAAAACCGATCTGGCATGAGCTTGCAGTCAGTGGTGAAGAGCCCCTTCCCGTCTGGATGCTGGAGATAGAGGCCAGGCCTGAGGAAGGGCTTTGGAATATGCTTGAAGCTAAATTGAGCGGTTAGCCCTTAGCGGTTAGCTATTAGTTTAATGATTACAGGATGTTTTGCTATTATAAACTTTCACCCTGTTAACGTAATATCTTGATCTTTCAAAGCTAAACGCTGATGGCTGACAGCTAATCGCTCAAATTAGATACAATTGAGTGATCATGACGCACATATTAGAATCCTTGATTACGATTTTGATTCCATTGGTGATCATCATGGACCCTTTGGGCAACTTGCCGTTTTTCCTCCTTTTTACAGAAAAGATAACTCCTTCAGAGCGGCACAAAGTGGCTGCTATCTCCTCCTTTGCGGCCTGCATTATCCTTATTTTTTTTGATATCACAGGTGATTCTGTTTTGCGCTTTTTTGGGATCGGCCTGCCGGCCTTTCAATTGGCCGGCGGTTTTATCTTTTTCATTTACGCCTTGCAGATGCTGTGTCTGTTCCCAAGCGGCCTGAAGACTACCTCGGAAGAAGAACAAGAAGGCGTTGAAAAAGAGCATGTTGCTCTTGTGCCGTTGGCAACGCCGTTACTGGCCGGTCCCGGTGCCATAACCGCTGTTTTGGTATGGCAGCAGACTATGGACAGCTCTGTTAATACTGTCCTGTTGCCTGCTGCGATCATAATAGCCTGTATAATCGTTTACCTTGTTTTCTACTTTGGAGTATGGATCATCCGGGTGATGGGAATGGGCGGTATCCGGGTGATTACGCGGCTTATGGGACTATTGCTTGCAGTCATAGCAGTCCAGTTCATGATGAGCGGATTCAAGAGTTTCGATTAGAGGCCCGGAGATCTCCAGAGGCGAAACTGCGGCATGCGTGACCGGAATGTAGTAATATGCACCGACATGGTAATGGACATCCTTATAGAATTGATTTATCCAGCACTTGCCGTCAGTGTATAAAACCTTTAATAATCTATATAATGAATAACAGATATTTTTAATACAGGGAGAACCTAAAAAAATATTCTAGTGGAGGGTCAGGATTATGGCGAGCAAGACCAAAGCAGGCAGAGAAGGAAAAGGCAAAGAGGGAAAAAGGCGGATTGGCGGGGCCATTGTTGCCATAGTAACGCCCTTTAAGAACGGAAGCCTGGATAAGGAATCTCTCGAGGCCCTTATAAATTGGCACATAAAGGCCGGGACCCATTGTATAGTACCCTGCGGTACCACTGGTGAGTCAGCCACCCTCAGCCATGAAGAGCACATGAGAGTGGTCGAGATCACCATAGAGACCACGAGGGGACGCATACCGGTAATCGCCGGAACAGGCTCCAACTCCACTGAAGAGACCATCATGCTTACCAGGCATGCAAAAGAGGCCGGAGCAGATGCAGCCCTGGTGATTACACCCTATTACAACAAACCCAGCCAGGAGGGATTATACCAGCACTTTATGGCCGTAGCTGATGAATGCAAGTTTCCTATGGTCCTCTATAACGTACCCGGACGTACAGGGGTGAACATGCTTCCCGAGACAGTAGCACGCTGTGCCAAAAACAGGTATGTTATTGGAATCAAGGAGGCTACAGGCAGTCTGAAGCAGGTAACAGATGTAATCAGGTTGTGTCCTAAAAACTTCATAGTGCTCTCTGGGGACGACTTTACAGCCTTCCCTATCATGGCCATCGGAGGCAAGGGTGTCATCTCGGTTGCATCCAACGTGATGCCGAAGGAAATGGCTGCCATGATGAATGCATTTGAAAAGGGCAACCTCACAAAGGCACGTCAGTTGCATTTTAAGCTCTTCCCGTTGTTTGGTGCCCTTTTCTATGAGACAAATCCCGTCCCTGCCAAGACGGCCCTTGCAATGATGGGCAAAATTCCAACAGATGAGGTCCGCCTTCCCCTTGCCTCAATGAGTGAGACCAATAAGGAGCGGCTGAAGGGGGTGCTTAAAGACCTCAAGCTGGTCGAGTAAGATAAGCGGAGAGTTAGTAACCGATCACAGGATGCTCCTTCTGGAAACGATTTGCGTCAGCCCTATAGTTTTCTTGGCCTTTGCTGCAAGGGAAACCCAGGCTCAGGAGCGCAGCGAAGGAGAACGGGGAGGGTCCCATGCTGCAAAGGCCTTAAGAAAACAAGGGGCGAGAGCATGTTGGAAGAAGAAGCACCCTGTGATCGGTTACGAGAGTTAATGGTAAATATTCTTATGAGCCTGTTATATCCTGCCTTGAAGTGGTTACCTTTTTCGGGTTTCAAAGCTCACTCATTGCAGACCGAAAGAGGCAGTGCAATCCGGCCCGCGATTGAAATCCTGCAAAAGGCAAACCGCTTCTGCGGCAAGGCACGGATGGCAACTCCCGTAGTGGACCACGGGTTCATAAAAATATTTACAGCCAATAATCGAGCAGCTCAATAGCTTATTAACTGAAAACCCGCCCGAAAGGGCGTTAATTTCCAGGAGTGAATATGATCCGAGCCATAGTATCCGGTGCAGGCGGCCGTATGGGCAGCCGCATTATAAACATGATTCATGAAACTGAAGGTATCGCTTTGAGTGCAGCATTTGAACACCCGGACAGCCCTGCCGTCGGGCAGGATGCCGGGCCGGTTGCAGGTCTCGAAGTATTGGGAGTAACAGTGGCGGACAGTATTGATTCCGTAATAGACCAGGGAGATGTGGTTATAGATTTCACTACCAGTGAGGCCAGCCTGAAGCACGCCCGTACCGCCGCCTCTCACAGGAAGCCGATAGTAATAGGCACCACCGGGTTGGCCCGGGAGGAACTCGACGAGATCAGGCAACTGGCAAAGGATTTCCCCTGTGTGCTTGCTCCCAACATGAGCGTCGGAGTAAATCTTCTTTACAAGCTGGTCGATACTGCTGCAAATGTCCTTGGTGATGACTATGATGTTGAAATTGTTGAGGCACATCACAGAATGAAAAAAGATGCCCCAAGCGGCACTGCTCTGCAGTTAGGAAGGGTCGTTGCCGCTTCCCTTGGCAGGGATTTCGACAAAGTAAGTGTGCTTGAAAGACACGGGTTCATTGGTGAGCGGAGCAAAAAGGAAATCGGTATCCAGACCGTTCGAGCAGGTGATATTGTCGGCGAGCATACAGTGCTTTTCGGCGGCACAGGTGAACGTATTGAGATCGTTCATAGGGCCTCAAGCCGGGATACCTTTGCGAAAGGAGCGGTGAGGGCGGCCCTCTGGATCGTCGAACAGCCCGCCGGGTTCTATGACATGCAGGATGTCTTGGGTCTCAAGTAATTGCCGACCCGGACAGTATGCGACAGGCAGGATTCATCAATGGTTTATACAAAATCTGATAGATTGCAACGGCTCCCGCCTTATCTTTTCGTGGAGCTTGATCGAATAAAGGCCGAGGCCCAGGAGAAAGGTGTAGATATTATTGATTTAGGCATTGGTGATCCGGACCTTCCCACACCCAAGTTTATTGTCGAACGGATGATAGCTGCTGTTCAGAAGGTGCGGTATCACCGCTACCCCTCATCTTACGGCATGCCCGCCTTCCGCAGGGCAGCAGCCGACTGGTGCGCAAGGCGGTTTGATCTGTCCATTGATCCTGCCAGCGAGGTGACCGCCCTTATAGGATCAAAAGAGGCAATAGCACACTTTCCACTCGCCTTTGTAGAGCCCGGTGATGCAGTGCTGGTCCCTACGCCGGGTTATCCTGTTTATCATATCGGCACATTATTTGCCGGCGGCGAGACCTGCTATATGCCGTTAACTGCTGAAAACGGCTTCCTGCCGGATCTCGATTCCATACCCGGCGATATTCTGAAAAGGACAAAAATCCTGTGGATCAATTATCCGAACAATCCCACCGCGGCAGTGGCCCCTCCGGAGTTCTTTGCCAGGGTTGTGGATTTGGCACGGGAAAATAATATTATCGTGTGTCACGATAATGCTTACAGCGAGATGACATACGACGGATACATTGCCCCGAGCTTCCTCGACACCCCGGGTGCCAGGGACGTGGGACTGGAGTTTCATTCACTGTCAAAGACCTACAACATGACCGGCTGGCGCATAGGATTTGCCGTGGGAAACCCGGACCTGATCGCTGCGCTGGCACAGGTAAAGTCCAATATAGACTCCGGACAATTCGAGGCCGTCCAGGAAGCCGGCATTGCAGCCCTTGAAAGTGACCAGTCCTGTGTCCGTGAAATGCAGAAAATATATACTGAGCGCAGGGATATACTGGTCTCAGGCCTTCGGGACATGGGCCTTGACACCCCTTTCCCAAAAGCCACCTTTTATATTTGGACCCCGGTGCCTCAAGGTTATACATCCCGGGATTTCTGCACCATGCTTCTTGAAAAGGCCGGGATAGTATGCACGCCTGGGAGCGGCTTTGGCGATCCAGGTGAAGGCTATGTGCGCATGGCATTAACCGTTTCAAAGGAGCGCATGAAAGAAGTTGTCGAAAGGCTGAAGAAGATCCTTTAATGGAATTAAGGATTGGAGATAAAACAAAATCCGGTTCCTTGTTATATCAACACGGCACCCCGGGTGCAATTTGCGCCTTGCAATGAAGCAGGCCGATTTTTTGCACTGGAAAAGGACGTACATTGGCCTGGGAGCCAATCTTGGGAACAGGATCGAGAACTGTATTAAGGCCCTTGGTCTTTTGTCCGGCCATCCTGAAATAGAGGTATTACGCTGTTCCCGATGGTATGAGACAGAGCCTGTGGAAATAGACACATCCCGATGGTTTATAAATGCAGTGGCAGAAATGATTACAGCCCTTGGGCCGGAAGACCTGCTCGCCAATTTGCTGGCAATCGAAAAGGCCTTGGACCGGGATCGCCAGAAGACAGGAGACAGGCCCATTGACCTGGACCTGCTTTTCATGGAAGGAGTATTCATGCGGACTTTCAGTCACCAAATTCAGGTCCCCCATCCGCGTCTTTCCGGCAGGCGGTTCGTACTTATCCCGTGGGCTGAGCTTGCCCCTGATCTCTTTCTTGCACCATGGAATAGAACCGTTTCGGAACTCCTGGCCGGACTCCCTGAAGACGGCCCAAAAGTCCGAAAATTGAACCGCAAAGAAACCCGGAAGGGCTAGCCCATGCTGCGCCTTATCCTGCTCTCCGTCCTTTTCCTGGCACTTTACTATGTCATAAAGGGCTTTTTCAAAGGCCTCAAACTGCGAAGTGCCTTGAAAGCCGGTTCGGGACAGGCCGGGAAAAGAACAAGAACCACCTCCAGGCAACCGCCGCCCATAACGGACGAACTGGTACGGGATCCGGTATGTGGCGTCTATTGTCCTAAAAGGGATGCCTTATCCCTTAATCGGCAGGGAAAGACTTACTACTTCTGCAGCGACAAGTGCAGGCAGGAGTTTCGTGAGCAAAAAAATAACCTGTAATACCAATTAAAGATGAACATCGAACATCGAACATCGAACATCGAACATCGAATGAAAAACGAATATCCAATACCGAACATTCAACCCAAATTATGCACTTCAAACACCGAACAATAAGGAATAAATAGAAAAATCAGTAAGTTATGGTGTATTGTCCAGTTTGGAATGTTCACCCAAAAGGTGCATTCCACCGGAGTTAAAAATTGTTCGG
>Ga0190316_1000386_pt1 | contig 12913 bp, 18 predicted proteins | sample 48701112_MG_FD_161663 | JGI IMG/M metagenome (GOLD analysis project Ga0190316, IMG submission 161663) | Hydrothermal vent sediment bacterial communities from Southern Trench, Guaymas Basin, Mexico - 4870-11-1-2_MG | ecosystem: Environmental > Aquatic > Marine > Hydrothermal vents > Sediment ... | reverse complement strand
CTCCTCTACTGCTTCTGCGTATTTCTGGGCTTCAGGTGTATATTTCATGTACTCATCTCGTAGGTAGTACTTTCCGTTTTTCTTTACATAGAACTTATTGAATCCTTTTTGGTACTCCCTAAATTGCGCCTCTGTACCTAGAAACCTATCACCTCTGATAAATGGGCTCCATTTCTGTTGCCATGCTTTTACTTCAGAAGTAGGTTCAGTTGGTAGTACTATACCTTCATCTGTACGCCACTCAGGCTTTTCATATTTTTTTACTTTCTCTCCTAGATGCTGTATCCTTTCTTGTTGCTCTGCAAGAGCTTGCTCACGCTTACCACCAATAAACATCTCAATAGGATGAACTACTCTCTTCTGATACTCCTTCTCTCCTTTCTCTGCTATAGAACCTATCAAACCATAGTAAGCCCTTGCTGGAGCGAAAATATCAGAGAGAGAAGATAATGGTTTCGGTTTGGTTTTTGTTTTTGTTGAACTAGTACCTCGTCCACTCAAGGAGATATACCCCATTCTAATATCATACACACCAATTTTTGGCTTGGACCCTCCTCTCTGAATTTTTCCATAAGTCTTTCTTGCAGCATAAGTTGCTGCTCCAATACCAAGAGCTGCTGGACCTACTATTGGCGCTGCTCCAATTACAGGGAATGTAACTGCTGCTCGTTTCATTGTTTTTGGTGAAAAAGCTCTCTCAATAGTTGAGATACTCTTGCTTATTTTACTTTCTATTTCTCGTTTAGTACTTCCTATAGCACCATATACTGTTTCTCCTATATCTCTCACTGCTCTTGTAGCACCTACACTCATACTTGAGAACACAGTTGGTTCTCTTCCCGCAAAACCCACACCACGTGGTAGTGGTGCCTCACCACCTGGTCCAATTATTGGTCCTCTACCTTTGAAATCTACACCAGGTCGTGTAGGTGCCTCACCACCTGGACCAATTACTGGTATCTTACCACGACGATCAACACCTATAGAAACTTTTCCTGGTGAAGGAATGAATCCTCCTCTTGATAATGTTGAAGCGATTTTTGCAGCGGAGCTTGTAGCAGAGCCTGAAACTTTTTGAACAGTACCCAGAGCAGAACGTTGCGCTTGTTGCGTAATGGATACTACTTCTTTTGATAGAGGTAATTTTTTCGATATGGCACTTGCCACGTTTGCTGCGGATCTTGCTATAGTGCTACCCACTGAAATTGGTGTAAATGATGAAATAGAGGGAATTTTTATTGTCTTAGCTATTTTTCCAACTGGTGAGCCTACTATAGAACCCTGTATATTTTTTATAGATTTTGCTAAACTTAGTACTATACCTCCACTGCTACCCCCACCTCCTCTTCCACCATATCCACCTCCACCACCACTATATCCCCTACCACCTCTACTTCTTCCTCTTCCACCACTGTATCCCCCTCTTCTTCCACCTCTACCGCCTCCACTATACCCACCTCTGCCACCTCCAGAGAGACCAGCTGAAAAACCACTTGCAAAGCTCCTTCCTGCACTCCTTGCTCTTCCAGCTAGTGATGAGACAAAACCTGCTGCTGCTCTTGCTGCTCCAGTTATTGCACCAGCTATTGCTCCAAAAAGTGACACTTACTTTCCTCCTTTCCCTTTTATAGTTTGTTTCTTTATTTGTTTCTCATCAAACCAACACTTATTTTCAAGACCTTTCCTCAGAAGAAAAAGTACGATATCTATTACTTGTATTTCAATATTCGTTAATTCGAATCGCTGTTTAAAGTTTTCCAGGTTTGTTATCGCTATTATCACATCACACTCAGTTATTTCCTCTTCCTCTTGTTCAGTTTTTATTTGTACCATTTTTCTTTCTCCTTTATGTTGAAGGGAGAGATGAAGGATGAAGTAATGTTCGTGTCTCGTTAATTAGCTGACTAAATCGTTTTGCTTTCTTTGCTTCATAAGCTTCTATCAGCTCATCGTTTGGCTTTCTGAATTCTACACGTGTTATTACTCCACCCTCGAATCTTGGATATACATGCTTGATTTCACCAGTCCATCTATCAATGTACACCTTGAAAAATTTTGCACTCGCTATGTTCCGCTCGTAATCTATTCCAGTTGTCTCCATGTACGCATGCATCAGTCTTCTTGCATCAATGTCAACCATTTTCAAATCTGGTAGAGTCCAAATTAAAACTAAGTTCTTGAACCTGAACATCTGAAAAATCTTTGATAGTTGGCGATTAAACTTACTCATGAAAGATCTTGCTGCGTATTGAACACCAGCTTCATCCATTATGATTATCCCTCCTTTTGGGAGGGTCTGTATCATCTCAAGAACTTCGGTGATATCAAGAGCTATATTATCAGCGGTGAAATCTACACCAAGTTTTCTTGATAGAATTTCTGCCATGCGCATAGCTATATAACTCTTTCCAGTTCCTGTCGCACCTGTTATTGCGCATAGCCAATTCTGATTGTTCTCAATTCGTCTACATACTTCCTCGTCCAAAAGTTTGTATGGCGCTACCCTCATCTCTCCCAAATAATATTTTAACTTTTGTAGTATATAAATGTTTTAAGATTAGTAGATTGCTTTGTACTGTCGAGGTATCAAAATCTGTAGTTTCTTCAATTCACTGAGAATCAACCGTAGCTTCATATTTGCTGTTTCTATTGTCAACATGACATCAGCAAAAGCACCAGGTTTTACCACTTTCTTTGTGGTATCTTCTGTTGTTAGTTTATTTGAAACGAGTTTTTTGTATTTTTCTATTGCATCTGAAATAAGAATCTCCATTTTAGAGTAGTAATCTTTACCTAAGTATGGAGAAACGAGACTTTCAAGGAATTCAACAGCCGTATAGTAGTTCAAGGCATTTTTTTGCCACTCTGAGTGTGGTGAATCAAAAATTTTTGATGATAAATCACCTATCTTGAGTAATGTAAAGAATATATCTGTTGAATAATCTACATTACCATAAAAATCACTCTCAGTCAGTTTCTTCTTCATCACCATCTTCCTCTTCTTCTATTTCCAGAACACTGTCAATCAACTCTTCATTGAAAATCTCGTGTTTTATAAGGAATGGTGGAACTATTGGCTCAGAAAAAAATATAAAAATACCAGATGCACTTATCGCATCTTGGTATAGAACGCTCAACTCTACCCCCTGCTGCATGTATGATATGTTACTCAGTGTTTTTGCATTGATCCCTTCAAACCACTTGTTTATTGTACTCTTTAGTCCATCATCTGAAATCACTATTGATGTGATATCAAAGAACTTACGAAATGTTCGTACAAAATCGAGTACTACTTTTGGCGTTAGTGAGCCCATCTTTAGTGCTGAGAAAAGATCTGACCTGTACTCATTGAGCTCCACGAGATACGCCGCTACTATACCTTGAGGCGTTAATCTACTTTCTACTTCCAGTCTTTGTTGCTGTTCTTCATTCATATTTTAAGATATCTCCAAAATCTATTACTTTCAGTGGTTGTTTTTTCTTTTTACGAGAAAAGAGTTTTAGTCCTTTTCTTTGTTTTTGTTTTGGTATCTGAGTTTCTGCTTGTTTTACTCTCGTACTACCCTCAAGTCCTACGAAATTCGCAAAAAATGTGGGTGGTAGAAATCGTCCTGATGAGTCGAGTCCCAAAAGAGTTGGAATACCTTTGTACGAGCCTATTGCAAGTGCTCTTCGTGTCTCTAGTACCCCACCTACTCTGAGTACAACTCTTGCAGTTATATATTCAGGTAGGAAACCAATAAATTTTATTTCGTCTTTCTCAGTAATCTCTTCAATGCTTTTTTCTTTTACTTCTGTTTCCTGTTGTTGCTGTTGCTGCCGTAATTGTTGTTGTAAATCAAACTGCTGAATAACTTGACGGATTGGTGGAAATAACTCATTGTTTTGATTTTGCTCTGCTACTGGAGGTACCGAAGATTGAGGAAACTGAAACTGTGGTTGAGATTGAGATTGTTGATTTTGTTGATTTTCTAGATCACTCAAAGTTGTCTTATGTGCTCTCTTTACATGCATAGAAAGAAATCCTTTTGACCCGTACGTCTTTCCACAGATAGGACATACATATCTTTTCTTTTTGTTGGATACATTTTCTTCTTCCATTTTTATTTATCACCTCCTAACTTTTTACTTCGCCAACATGATAAATATCCCCGCTCCCAGAGCTGCTAAGAATAGAAACATCCCGTACTTAATCCAATCAGTAATTTCACTTCTTAGTTCTTGTCGTAGCCAGCTTTCTAGTACTGCTTTTGTATGAGCAACATTTGCTGATGTATACGCTATTACACTATCTAGTGCACTAACAACTGTACGATATGTAAAGACACCTGATTTTAGTCGTAAAGACTCTATCTCCTTACGATTTTCATCAATAAATCTGAGGAATTCTATTATCTTCGCTCTTGTCTCTTCATCTGTTACTTGTGCGTTTCGTATTGCTCGTTCTACATCTTTTAGCTTTTCTGCGTCTGAAGCGATTAAGAACGCTACATTCTCTATTCCTGTTATGTCTATTCCATTTTCGCGCAAGTAGTCTTTTAACTGACTGTATGCAATAGCTTGCTGCGTTGAAATAGGCTCTGGTATGTTCGGGAAGTAATGAATAACACTCAAATCTTTTAAATGCTCTGTTTTGCTTCCATCAAGATCACGAAACTTGATACCCAGTCCAGGAATTGTATAATAAGGCATACTCGTTGGATTACCACCTTTTCCTTTTTCTCTTTTTGGGAGAGCTATTCTCATTGTACCATCTGGAAAATGAAGAAAAGCAATAGGAACTTTTTCTTTTGCTTTTCGCGCTGCTTTAAGGACAAATGCTTCTGGTGCATTCTTCTTGAAATCAATGTAGATAATAAACGCAAACATTCCCATCATCACTATACCGAGTACTAATCCATAAACTAATATTTCAGGTACTACTATCATTTTTCTTCTGTTCTTTCTCCTAATGTCTAAAAATATCAGTTATACGATTTCTTATACTTCTGTTTCGCTCTCGTGACTCTGCTAATGATGTACGCTCTTCATTAATTGTCTCCATTCGTTGTGTTGGAATAATACGACGTTCAAATCCCCCGATGCTCCTTCTTATTTTGATACCAAATTTTATTCTCAGTAGATTTATGATATGATGGAAGTCTGGAGTCATATCAAAAACTGTGAGTCCTAAAGGCAAATCAGCATCAATTAGTGCTTTATCTGCCATCACTCGTTGCATATCCAATTGATTTGTCGGTGAGATACGTGATATTGCGAACTCTTTATCCAATAAAGTTCGTGTATAAATCATTATTTTATTTTTTGCGCGATCAGTTAAATTCGCATTCATGAGATACATAGCTATATCTTGTGTTAATTCATCTTGTGTTAGTGCATTTAAGAATCGTACCCATTCATTATCGTAACCTAACTGTCCAGGTGAAGGTTCTGATGGTCCCCTATCTATACTTCCTTCACCAGCTTCAAATCCTCCTCCATTACCTTCAAAGAATTGCTGTTCAGTTGGTTCCTCTTCTATCTCTTGCTCTCCTTGATCTTGTTCTTGAGTTCTATCTTTTCCATTAATAGCAAAACCAAAACGTCCAAAATTAGCTTTTTCAATCATGTAAAAAACATCACTCCCTCCATGAGAAAAGTAAAAAGAGGAGAGGATATGGATAGACCTTCATCACTCAATAGCTCAGGTCTATCCACGAAGAAATCACTGTTGTCATCTCTATATCTATTTGTTTTCAATGTTTACTCACCTACCTCCCGAACGCACCGAGCAAGTACGCTATGATCAGTCCCGCTATCAGAGCTATCACTGCTATCAGTAACATCTGGAATGATGTGTTCATTATACTAGGTATCTGCTGACTGGCAGTATAGAACTCTGATGTTGTCTTTACAGCCGCTATATCGTATATCTTACTAGCAATGTACACACCGATTGCTGATATTACAACCAACGCAACAACAGCAGTCGCTATTCCTGTCAGGTTCTCCATGTCACCCTTTTCGTTCTCCTTGAACTCGCGTACTCGCTCGCGTACGTATGCCTTCAGACCATCAAACATGATAATCACCTCCATTTACAATATTATATTATTTTTTGGTTCTATATAAAAGCTTTATGTTTCTTATACTATTTTATATAAAAAAAGATATGTAGAATTATCTATGAATGGGACATGAACCTTCTCGAGTTTTACAAGTTCAACTCTATAACTATGTAGATCATCAAATTCTTTAGTTGTAATAAGATAGAAAGGACTATTAATTTTCTTCGTGTCTTCTGTTAGATTTAGAACTTGTATGTAACGTCTATGATACCAGAACTGAGAAAGACAAAACGATACCCATAGTTTTCTGTAATCATCCTCATCAAAATACAAACTATTAATTTTATTCTCAGATGTCCACCTTCCTATCTCACTCTCATCGTAGTTTGTAGTTGTACATGTATAGATGTGTTGTAGACCTTTTACATCGTTGTATACAAAGGTACATCCTAAAATAATAAGAAACAAAATAGTTACTGCGTATACTACTCTTTTTGTCGGTTCTTGTCTTTTCTTTGTAAAAAATAGAATCATGGTAAAAACTCCAAATACTGCTCCAAAGAGAGAAATTTGTGGTAAGTGTGAAAATCCTATCGTTGCAGCATTAACTAGATCCTCCTGTAACGCCAACGCAAAAACAACACTGAGTATCGAGATAGCAAAAGCTATAACAAGTAACTTATTATTCAATAAAGCTTTACGTTGTGTTATTGTTTTTATCGAAAGGAAACCTAAAATAAGTAGTAGTATGAACACTGGATCGAGGTAACGCCCATGCAAAGGAACTGCACCAAACCAAGCTGTAACAAATATGTAACATGATATTACTGCCCAAAATAGCTTCGCTTTCTGTATCTGACAAAAAGATAGCATGAATAATAATCCAAATCCACCACCAACTACGAGATATAGAATTGATGTTATTACAAGAACCACAAATTTTGGCTGAAAACTGTGTATTACGCCACTATAAGGTATTCGTCCTATGAAAAATGTGCTATACACTGCTAAACCCAGTACAGTGGCTAATGTTAGCAGTACTCCTATATCTGTTTTTATATCGAACAGCGATATTTTTCTATCTTTTGCCATATCTTCTCTCCTATGTAAACTACAACCAAGCACAAACCTATCAGTTTTGTTAGCACAGTTAATGAAATTAAAATCCCTGCAACTAAGTTGTTACTGAAGTTGTTTTTATTCCAAACACGTTTCATGAATAATACAGAAGAGGTGAACAATACGAAGTATAGATTTTCTGCCATCACTGTGAATGTATAGAGAAAGAACGGAGGAGCTATTCCTATTAAACCACTAACAGCCAGTGAATACTTATTACTATTCAAATACTCGTATGCTAAGAAGAAAACTGGAAAAATAACTGATGTAGAGAGAAAAACATTGATGATTAAGCTACAATAGTACTGATCATAAACAGTATCTAAGACTGATACTGGACTTAAAACTAAAGGATATAGAGGTGGATATTGACTAAATGGGAGTTTCTCTATAAAAGTATGATTGTGCCATATTTGATATGTGATTGAGAAATATCGTGATTCGTCAAAGACAATTATTGGTGCCTTAATATAAGGCACTATCAGAAGTTTTACTAGGCAGATACTGAAGTATATCGTTCCTAAAAAACAGAGTACTGAAATTCGATTTATATCTTTCTCATTCAAAGTTTCCTTCACTTCCATTTCTTCCCGACTAGAAGAGAGTACGCTTTACAACAGTACTTCACCTGGTACAAACAATCGTCTAGTGCGTTATGTGTCTTTGGATCTACATCACCTTTTTCTCTTTTGTATCTTGCCAGAAACACCAAAGTCCTAATATCCTTCCACCGAGAATAGTGAAATGGAAGCTTTTGTCCAAGTTTCTGGCAGGCAATATCCAGAATTTCTAGGTCATAGTAGTGTGACCAAACGCAACTTTTCTTATTGATACTACAGAAATTTGCCAGCTTTTCAATAGCGTATGTCAGAGGAATAGTATTCTTGTCCCAAGTAATTCTGTTCTTATTCTCAAACCAAAATTTGAGTTCTCCATACCTAATCTCTAATCCTTTATCCAAGCAGGACTTTATATTGATATTGACAAGAAGGGTTTCTCCAGTTTCACCTGTCCAATCAAAGTACACCGCACCAATTTGAGTAATAACTGTACCTAATGTTTCTATATCCAACATGATATTATTCATCATTTTTCTCCTCTTCTACTTCTTCCACTTCTTCTATGATATCCATATCTATTCTTGTAACCTCTTGTAATGGGAAGTACATTAGTTGTGGATAGAAATCTTTATGATCACTTAGTTGAAAATTTTCATGTGAAAACCTGACATAAATGTTATCAAATCTGAAAGTATCTTGAACAAGACCTTTTCCTCTCCGTGTTACTACAGTAACTGTCTTGGCGTAATATACTTGACGATCTCTTAACTTATCTTCTTCTTTCTTATACCTATATTTCATTTTCATCATTTCATCTTCTTTTTGCATTTTTCTTAGTTAATCATTAATTTTCTTCTACCTCTAATTCTATATTATCATTTTTAATCGTTTGGTTATTTCTTCTTTCCATTCTTTGATTTTCTCTACTCTTTTGTCCCACTCTTGTTCTCCTTGTTCAAACTTTTCTAAAATGTTCTTAGTTTCTTCTAAATCATAAATAAACTTTTCAATCTCTTTTTCTGATGCTTCTATAACCTCTTTTGGTAATTCATTACTTGTGATCAGTGAATGGTATATGCACAGTCTCACAAGTGATGACATTTCTAAGCCTAATATTGATGCCATAGTATTTATCCCTGCGAATATTGTCTTTCTTATCTTAATTGATTTTCGTGCCATCTTGTTTGTTCCATCTATACAAACCTTTGTGTCCATTGTGTAGTTTCTTACTCTCTTCATCTTTGCATATCGTAGCTTCCTTCTTAACTCTCCTATCTCTCTTATAGTTTCTCCATACTCATGTTCCATTATTGAAAATCCATGCTCAATTATTCTCCTACTGATCTTCTGCCAGTTAAGTTTCTGATTTCGCTCTTTTATATCAGTCAACACCACTCTTATCAATTGAGGAAGATTCACTGTTGTTGCTTGAAGTTCATTATCAGGAATTTCCTGTTCTTTATCTCTTATTATCTCTTCTATTCCCATTTCATAATATCTTCTTCTCTTCATATTTTATAATATAGATTTGTATCTATATAAAGATATTATATAATATCAAAATATGTTTATATTTTGATATTTTTTCTAATATATTTTACTTCGTAAAATAATATAAATCTCAATATTTTAATATTATATAATATCAAAATATGTTTATATTTTGATATTTTGGACATAGTAATTTTAAATAACAAAAAATTTAATAAACAAAAAATTTAATAAAAAATTCTATTTTAGTAGTTTAGTTTACTCCAGAAACACTCGATACATCAAAAGTAACTCTTGCTTTCTACTCCTTTTTCCTTCGCTCTTCTAAACACTTTTCATGATAATACTCAGGAACAGATGGACAGCCAATATCGGGCACATAGTAAAGTACTACATATCTTTCTCCTTTTTTGATAGGTTCACCACATATCTCACATGGATATTTAAGTCTTCGTCCAGCTATTCCTTTCTTTGGTTTCCTGCCTCGTGCTGAGCTGAAATAGCCCCAGCGCCTATGATACCATATTGATGATGTTTTAGGCATTTTTCTCTCTTCCCATTGTAGGAGGAAGACTCTCCTTATCTTCCTCCTATTCCAAAAGCATCATCTGAGTAATTCCTTGCTATTGCTGGTAGTCTAACTCTCATTGTTCCTCTGTATGGTATTGTATCTCCTTTTTTAGTATAGCTGATAATAGCCCACAATACACCTCTTTCATCATCTCTTATTTTATATATGCCTATTTCTCGTTTGTTTTTCAGGTCCTTTGGCGTTTTAAAAGGGACTTTATTTTTTCCAAATCTTACATACATCCTCTCTCTCACCTCCTATTAACAATAATATATTTACTTTAGTAGTATATAAAAATTATCTTGAAGTTTAGTTTACTCCAGAGAAACTTGATGGGTCAAAAGCAACTCTTGCTTTCCACTCTTGCTTCTTTCCTTTGTTCCATAGTCCCAACGGTGCGTAGTATCCTACTATTCTAGTGAATATATCTGTCTGACCGCCACAGAATGGACACATTGGCTGCTCACCTGGAAGATACTGATGACAAACTCTACATATCGAGAACGTTGGTGTAATAGTGAAATATGGAATTTTTGTGCGTTCTACCATGCGCTGAATGAGAAATGGAATAACTCTTTCATCTGGTCGCTCAGGTAGATACATATGGAACACTGTACCTCCTGTATACAAGCTTTGTAACTGCTCTTGGTGCCTAACAGCTTTTCCCAGAACATGTGTATAATTCACTGGAAGTTGTGTTGAATTCGTGTAGTATGGGTCTTTGCGTGTTCCTGATACATAACACTTATCTAGAGTTCTTGCATCTATCCTCGCTAATCTGTACGATGCACCTTCTGCAGGTGTTGCTTCCAGATTCCACAAGTTTCCTGTTTCTTCTTGGAACTTCAGTAACCTTTTTCGTATGAAGTTTAGTACTTTGATCATAAACTTCAAACCTTCCTCATCAGCTATTGAACATCCAAGAAGGTTTCTACACGCTTCTTCACCAGCTATCACACCAATCGTAGAGAAATGATTTCTTAAGTAATCATCTTCAAGATGTCTGAGAAAAATCCTTGAAAATGGCATTAACCCTTTCTTGAAACTCTCGTTGCATATTTTTCTTTTTATCTCTAGTGATTCTTTTGCGAGATTCATGTAGTGCCATAGCATTTCGAAGAATCTATCTTCATCTTTTGCAAGATAAGCTATTCTTGCAAGATTCAATGTGACAACACCTATACTACCAGTTGTGTCACCTGAACCAAACAATCCTCCTGTCTTTCGTCTGAGTTCTTTTAGATCGAGATTCAGATGGCAACACATTGATCTCACGTCACGTGGATTTAATCCTGTATTTTTACTGCAATTCTGAAAGTAAGGTAACCCAAATTTTGCTGTTGCTTTTGCCAACCACTGTCCTACCTCTGAGTTCCAATCAAATCCATCTTCTGTTATCATATATGTAGGTATCGGGAATTTGAAAATTGACGAATTCGCATCACCTCTGTACATTACTTCAAGGAATGCTTTATTGAAAATATCCATTTCTTCCTGATAGTCTCCATACACTGTGTCTTGCATCTTACCACCAATTACAACTCCCTGACTTGCGAGGTCTTCAGGAGGTTCCAGATCAAATGAAAAATTCAAGAATGGTGTCTCGAATCCCCATCTCGTGGGGACATTGATACTATGAACGAACTCTTGGATATATTGTACTACCTGTCTGTAGCTCAATCCATCATGTCTAATAAATGGTGCAAAATAAGTATCAACTGAATTGTACGCCATAGCTCCTGCCCACTCCTGCTGGACAACACCTACAGCATTGAGAAGCTGCCCTAACGCTGAACTGAAATGTTTTGGTGGTCGAGATTGTACACTTCCTCTTACACCATTGAATCCGTTTAGTAGGAGGTCTTGTAAACTCCAACCTGCGCAATAAGGGACAATACCCGAACCAAGGTCGTGAATATGAAAGAACCCATGTACATGTGCGTTACTAATTTCTGGTGGATATACGTACTTCAATGTATGTCTTGCTATCTCGTTTTCTGCTATAAATGCTTTCATGCCACCGATACTTCTTAGTCTATTTGCGTTCTCATTCGAGCCATCTGGTTTTGATCGCCAACTCCCACCGTTCATATAGATATCTATTTTATCTCTTTTTCTTTCCATTTTTATCATCTCCTATAGTATTCCTTATAATCTATGACCTCTTTTCTCAATAACCAAAGAAGTCCAAACTTTATTCCTTTCCAGAATTTATCTCCATTTCTCTCAGCGAATTGTATCATGTTGTTTACCTCATCTTCACTTCTTAGCTCTTTAGCTACCATCCCTTCATCTGTTATTTCTTCCACTATGAAAATATCTCCAGCTTTTATTTTGTACATTTCAAGTGCACTCCTGCACTCCTCTTCTATCCTCTCGAGATCTACGAGAATGTCTTGTACACTTTTCCCCATGTTAGCCTCGAAGAGAGCTATACTCTCTGGATCTTCACTCATTGCTCTTAGTATTGTAGCTCTCAATTCATATACCTTATATAGAATTTTTTCTATCTGTTCTTTTTCTATCATTTCATTCCTCCTCTTTTTTGTAATTTAAATAAGCTTCCTCAGATTTTTTCATTTCCTTGAGTACATCATCGCGTAGTTTCTCCAATTTTTCTTGAATCATTGGTAGACATTCAAGAGCATTACTAATTCGTTCATATTCACTACTCAGTAGCATGAATCTCATGATTTGTTTCTGTTCTTCTGTTAGACTTGCAGTTGACTTTTCTATTCTTTGAAGAATCTCTTCGATTGTTATTATCTCTACCTTATGCTCACCTATTCTACATTCTTTTTGTTTCATTCTTATGAACCTCTTTTTATTATGAACCTCTTTTTATTTCAACAAAAAACTTTTCAAAGTTTATTGCTAACCTAGAGAACAAGTACCTACTACATAATATATAATATTAAACAAATAAAAAGTCTTAAAGAAAGGTTTAGATTCTTTATTCTTTTTACTCTACGTATCTCCTCTTTATTTCATGATACAAATATTCCTGCTATCATACCTATTACTGTACACCATCCTATGATTACAAATCCAAACGTTCCTAAAACGAGAAAACTGATAATCATTGGTACAAAAGCAAGAAATTCTGCAACTGGGTCCTTCACACA
>Ga0190316_1000383_pt1 | contig 12965 bp, 11 predicted proteins | sample 48701112_MG_FD_161663 | JGI IMG/M metagenome (GOLD analysis project Ga0190316, IMG submission 161663) | Hydrothermal vent sediment bacterial communities from Southern Trench, Guaymas Basin, Mexico - 4870-11-1-2_MG | ecosystem: Environmental > Aquatic > Marine > Hydrothermal vents > Sediment ... | reverse complement strand
ATTATAGAATGTTGGGGCTGCACAGTATCCGCAGAGGATCAAGGTCTCGTCTGGACGGAGATTCCTCTTTATCTCTTCCTCATTCGCCCTAGGACCCATAACGTAAAGGAACTTTCTCCCTCTAGATATATTCTCGCAGAACCTCATAACATCCGCTACTAGCTGGAGACATCCCGTGCAGGCTCCGAAGTTTAAGAACCTGGAGTTTTTGGCCCTTGCATTTGCATAGCTGACTATGTCAACTCCCCTTCCATAGTATGCCTCTTCAAATGGTGTTCCTGCGATCTCAATCTCATCCATGCTTCTGGTTCCCAGACCCTTCTCTTCAGCCCATTTGAGAAATCTAAGCGTTGAGGGATCTACGCCCAGTATCCTCGCTGAGACCGTGTCGATGGCTACTGGATCAAATCCTGCAAGGGTTAGATCAAGTCTGGCCGTCTCCTTATAGTCTTCTATTGGCCTAGGCCCAATATGTAAGGTCGTATATGTTCCATCAACGACTATTAGATCGGCTCTTCTGGCCTTATATAGGTCGACTATGGCCTCTTCAACCCTATAGATCGCATGGTAGTATCCCCTGTCCCTTGGTGGGATCAAACCATACATATTCTTTATCGCCACGGTTATTCCATACTGGACATGCGTCTTCAGCGTTGGCACATTAATGAATACATCTGATTCCAGTAGGATCTTGGATAATCTTACCTCCCTAAAGAATACTGGATCCTCAACTTTAACCTTGACGAACGGATGCTTTTTCAGGTCTAGGAATTTAACTCCGAGATTCTTGGCGAGCTCCTCATATCTGCTGATCGTCTCATTCGGCATCTTCCAGTATGTCTGAGTATCCCCTATGATTACCTCCGATGCCCCTGCATTCAGGGCTTCCTGGGCTATAACCTCAACCGTCTCAGGTTGAACTACCTCTCCCGTCTCGAGTGGAGATGCATCTACCAGATTCGGCTTTATGAAAACCTTGCTTCCCCTGTCCACTATCTTATCTATGCCGCCAATGGTCTCTATGGCCTTCCTCGTCCTTCGCCGGATATCGTCATCCTTAACGATTGCTACTCTAGACCTTTCCTTCATGGTTCTCCTTAAACTCCAACTTCAAAATTGTCATGAAGCATTCAGTCAAAGAAGTCTTCATCATCTTCATGCAGATATTTCCTCGCCCTCTTCTCATTAAATTCCACGCCTAATCCAGGTCTATCCCAAACCTCTATGAATCCATCTTTAACTATTGGGTCTGGAAGCCCCTCTATGATGCCATACCACCACTCTGGATTTCCAACTGGATACTCGAAAGCTATGTAATTGTCGGGTAGGGTTGCCGATACTTGGACTAGAGCGGCTAGACCTATTAACCCATCACCTATGCCATGAGGGGCTATTAGAATGTCATGCATATCCGCGAACTCCGCGATCCACTTGAGCTCCGCCATCCCTCCAACATCGCATGGGTCAGGCCCAATAATATCCACCGCGCGCATCTCAATTAGATCCTTAAAGTTCTGTCTGAGATATATTTGTTCTCCAGTATGGATCGGTGTGCTCGTGGCTCTTGTAACCTCCCCATAAACGTCCGGGAGGACGTATGGAACGTAATCGCCAGTGATTAGATCTTCAAGCCACATGATATTGTATGGCTCTAGAGCCTTAGCGAGCTTGATCGCTGATGGAACGATCCATCCGGGCCCGCAGTCCAAGGCTAGCCCTACTTCCTCCCCCAAAACCTCCTTCATAGCCTTAACGCAGTCAATAATGTATTTTAGGCCCTTCTCCGTGAGCATTCCCCTACTCGGGTGGAATAAGCCCTTCCTCGCCTCGCCGTAAAATGATCCTGGGATCCCCGATAATATATTCCCGTGGAAGCCTATCGGCTGCTTTATTATTGTGAAGCCTTCAGGCGACTTCTTCATTTGGAGAACATTCTCAGCGTAGTCTTCAGGCGTGAAGCCCTTCATTGGAGGCCTAACGCCGCCATTATAGACTCGAACCTTATCTCTAACTTTCCCCCCAAGCATCTTATAGACTGGGAGGCCAGCAGCCTTTCCTGCTATATCCCAAAGCGCGATCTCAATCGCGCTTACAGCGCTTCCCCAAGGCTTAAAGCTGCCTAAACGACGTATTTTAAGCATGACACGTGCAACATCTGTTGGATCCTCACCTATGATAAACCGCTTATAGAACATTACATGAGGCTTTATGTACCACTTATTTGATTCTATCTCGGCGTATCCGCTTATATCCTCGTCCGTGACTATGCGGACTACCGGGTTTCTCCCTATGACCGTGCATTTAAGATCTGTTATCTTCAACCTCAAGCATCCCTTGATATCTTCGCGCGAAAATACATAACCAAAGATTCATTTAATGGTTGCGCTTATGCATGAAAGGTATGATAGATCATCTGCCTAAAAAACAAGGGAAAGGTCGTCTGGCGGATACGTCACGCCATGATCTTGCATGTCTGGATCTGAGGAAAGATACGTGCAGTTGATTGGGACATACACTATTGTAGGCTGATTGGCCTTAATTGGCAGATAGTCGATTCCTGTTCTGCAGTCTCCTCCGCCAATATGCGATGATGTTCCCTGCTGTTCAGATGTCACATGGTAAACTTTGAAGGGCTTTAATGTGGTGCCCTTGTATGCATTCGCCGCCAACTTGAATACCTTTTACCGTAGCGTCGGAGCTATCCGTAATTTTGATCTGTGAGCCTTCAAGGGCTCTGAGTCTGAGGGAGTCTCATCTCATTTCTGTATGGACATGAATTCCTTTCCTACCGCCGCTCTATCGATGGAGGGTATGAAGTCGACCATAGTAGCTGGCCGTGAAGATCGAGTTCTATTGATCTCAACAGCGGTCTGCAGAGAGAAGATTGGCTTTGAGGCTTGGAGCTTAAAGAATGTTCGTTCGGCAGGAATACATGAACCTTCTACATATTATTTATAGTTGCTGAGTATACGAGATTCTTGCCTAGTAATGTATAAACTTCAATCTTGGCACCGTTGTGCTATTTAACTACAGTTAATGTAGCGCCGAACTGCACATAAGCCATGTTGGATACTCCTTTGTAGTGTGTTCCATGAGTCATTATTTTAGGCTGGGCATACAACGTTTTGGATGTTATATACCCATAATAAGTGTAGTATTCGGCTTTTTGGCCGATGGATTGATGGAGAATTTGAAGAGAACTCTAGGGGGAGGGATTAAAAATTACATTTCAATCACGGACATCAAGGCTTTTTCTTCACCGAATATTTATCTTTTATCCTAAGCTTGAAATGATATTCTTTGACGGTTCAAGGCTTAAAGCGCGGTTCGGCGAAGCCATATAGACATGATTGTACAGATATTTTTTGGAGATTACGTTTTATCTATTGCTCTAACTGCACTCGCGATCATATCGGGTTTGACCGTTAAACTTTTGATGTCGCCGCTTAGGGCGGGGATGAATCAGACGGTCATATATAAAGGATTGATCGGGTTGATGCTGATTCGAAGAAAACTCCTGCACGCTTTCATTGGGATACTGATATGGAATCTCATGGTTTCCTCTATAGTCATGGTTTCCGGAGCCTTGACGTTTGGGATTTTACCTTTAGCCTGGGCATTTCTAAATTTAGGTTTGTCATTTCCATGCTTTAGATCGTTTAAGGATGTATTTACATCTCTGGGTTGAGGAGGTTTCGAATATGCTCTCCGTCATCCTTGGAGTGTGGGCTGGCTTGAATCTTCAGGTTCTTATGAGCACAGCATCTCCGTTTATGCGGATGCTCGCTTGTCATACTCGGCTTATATACTCTCTCAGCTCTACTTGAGACCATTAAAATTCATAAGAATAAGTTTTGAAGCTCACATTTTATGATTCATATTGTTATGCTTAGGGAGTATATAAAGGATTGGTATTGCTAGAGATAAGTATATGATAAAGCCTAGTGCCTGTCTGGTTAGATGAGATGTATTCCATAGCCAACTCATCGCTCCATTAAATCGGCTTCCCGCTATAAGCCAGCCGAATGCTAGATCGATAATCGCTTCAACTTTATCCCTGTAATGCCAGGTATACTCGATCATGTGGGAATCAAAGATGAGAACCGCATATATTGGAATTGTCGCTATGAGATTGAAGATTGTAAGTCCCGGTATGATCCCGTAGATCTCCATGAATCTTCTAGCATACGGATTTGCCTCCATACTTGGAGACTGACATAAAATGGCCGTTACTATTAGATCAAAAAGGATGAATCCAATTAGTATTAGCGTCCGTTTTAGCCATATACCCTTCGGAATTAGATATCTGAGTTGAGGGGTTAATTCCATACATGGCTGTGTATTACGGAGCCCTTATAAAAGGGTTTAAGGAAAAATTCTGAATTCTCCTTCTTAATCTAGTTTCGCTTTTACTTTGAAGATTAGCGGGACTGTTAGATCCTTTCACATGTAGTTGTAGCGATTACTCGTATCTCCCTCCTATCGAAGCATAAAACCCTAACTTTCCTATTAAGCACTCCACTAGGCTCAAATATGAGGAACCTCGCAGAATACGTCCCATTCCCGTAATCCTTAAGAGCATAGAACTTTAAGGATCCAGCTTCACGCCAATTCCCATAGTAATCCGTATAATAGATTGTTAAGTTCTTGCAGAGGGCTGGGGAGCCCTCATTGAAGACGTGAATTGTAACTCTGATTATATAGAACCCGCGAAGCCTCACTCTCTTAGAGGTTGCACTTATTAGGATGTGAGTTGTTATGTTAATTGAGTATTCTGTGGTGATCTCTTCCCGTTCATCCGCTAGGTTCAGTGAGAAGTCGGCTTTTGCGCTTGAGACTCCAAATCCATCAGTTCCCCAGGAGATCCACAATCCAGATGAGTATGGAGAGACCTCGCATAACCTAAAGCTGAAGATGCATCTTCCCCTCTGATAATTAGATTCGATGAATGTTCTTAGCCTCTGGAGATTATACCTTAATGAGCCGTTATCTCCTTCATTCGAGATATTTGCTAGGCTTCCCACCATGAGGATGTGGGAGGCGATCTTCACATTCCTTATGAAGCCGCGGAGATGTAGAGGCTGATCTTTGGGATGTAGATTCTGACTTATCTGATAAACGTAGATTGTAGTTGAGAGTATGATGAAGGCTATTGTAAGGGCGGCGAAGATGATTATCTGACCAGATCTTCTCTTATCTTTCATTTTACCCACGCCAATTGCAGTCTAACAATGTAGAGATTCAGGCTTTCCCTATCAACGACTACATATTGAATTGAGACTACGCTCTTGGCGTTTAGATCTCCGCTGATTATGGGTGAGTCATTAAGGACATTCAATTCCTCATCATAGACTGTAAGGTTATATGATATTCCAATCGGCAGTAGAATGGAAAGCCTACTCGAGATTTCAGTCCAGTCCCTCTGACTAATCAGTATTCCGAGATAACCGTCCTGATCGAGATGCATCAATGCATTCATGCCAATGCTGCGTAGGATTTCTTGATCAGCCGAGTCATCATATGATGCGTATAATGATCTGCTTAGGAGTAATGCGCTGAACACCACTATAACAGCAAGGAAGGCCTCTAATACTCGGATCTGTCCCTGCCTGCATCTATGCATATTCATCCCCCAAAGATCACCTCACACTCGTATATTGCAGAGTTTATCGTTACGAGAAACCGCGATGAGTAAGCATTCGTTAGGTGGTATTCCCCCGTAAAGTTCAATCCGAATCTCAATGGAACCTGAGGATATGAAACCCACTCAGCGAAGTATTCCGAAGAATCTACATCTAATCCCGTTCCAATGAGGATCATTACGCTCTTATCGAGGATCCTCGGAACTAAGAAGGTTTGAGTTGACGATGCATTCTCAATCATTGTCAGGTTGAATTGATAATTGTATGTGAGGACTTTCGCGTAGAGGATCCTGTTGGAGGAATCCTTCAGATAAGCTATCAACGTATAATTCAGCGGACTCAACGATGCGTAGCTTCCAGCCTCATTTATGCTGCCTTCAGAGTTATGAATGAATGGATAGACGGTATAGGAGAGCACATTCGGCTCTACCTTTGCGAAAATTACGAGCAGAGCTGTTCCGCTTAGGCTCTTCGTTAATGAAAGTTCTATCTCACCCACGCCGGATTCCGAAGTTGAAGATGAACATTCAACGATCTGATCTCCTATTATTGCGTAGCATTTGAGCTGGGCTGCAACTGGCAGATTAAACCTTGTAGTTGAGATCTTAAAGCGATATGTGACCTCCGATTTTCCATCAGTAATGGAGACATCATTCACTGTGACATTGAATAAGGGCCTAATCACTATCTGGAAGGGCTTATCTGCAATATTTAGTGCCTCAAAGGCCTCCAGCGGATCAATGTGATCCCTATTCGCCTCATTCAATCTTGTAACTTTGTCTATGCTAAGGACATAAGGCCTCTGAGCGCTTCTTCTCGCCAATCCAAACTTGATTAGCGTCTTATTGATCTCCACGCCCCAATCGGAGGGGGATCCTTCATCGCTGAGTAAATATTCAGCCAATCTTAGATTAGTCCTCTTCCAATCGGATGATGAAGCTTCGAAAAAGGGATGTATCGCCGTGAATACTCCGATCATAGAGGAGAGAACTAGGCATATCATGATCGAAGCCGCAAATAAGGTGTCAAGTGAGGAGGACGACATTTACAGCAACCCCATGATTAAGTCGATGAAGCTCTGTGAGAAGAGGAGTGATATGAGCGCCGTAATGGCTAAGAGGATGGAGTATTTGAATCCAGCGGCGAAGATTCCATGCGTGACCTTCCCTATGAAAAAGCCCGATAGCCAAGACTGAAATATTATTGCACATGAGAATGCTGTTAATTGTGACTCTATTGTGGATGGTATGAATCCGCCCATATTCATGACTGGAAGATGAGTGATTACATAGAATGTGAAGGTAAAGGTTAGAGCCATCAGAACCGTCCATATGAAGGGTAGAATTATATAGGGCTTTAGCATCTCCCTCTTATTCTTTTCGATATCCCTTATTTTCTCGCTGTAGGATGCCAGCATATCCAATGCTTCAGAAGGACCTCCGCCAACCTCTATTGTCTCAATTAATATTAAAAAGTCAATTAGGACAGGCCAGCTATGCAGTTTGCCTCTTAAATCACTAAAGATCTTTCTGAGAGGAACCCCCCACTCGATCTGATTCACGATCCGCTTCAGAATCCCTGAGAATGAACCATACCCTCTTCTCGTCGCCGCTTGAGAGATACTCTTCTCAGGCGACATTCCAGTCTTTCTGTTCTCGCTTACGTCTCTGAGAAAGCTAGGCATGAACTCCTCAGCCTCCACGTTTACACTTGCGACCCTAGAATACTCGATCATCGGAGGCATCGAGGTGATAAGGAGGCATAGCGTCACGATTATTGGCACTACGTAATTCAATAATGATCCAATATGGATGGAGGGTAATGAGGCTTCAAGCGTCCTTTGCGCCGAGAGGATCATGGAGATGAATGAATTGCGCATTTCAGGCATAATGAATATTCCAGCCAGAATTGCGAGGCTTAAGATGGCCGCTGGAATGGCTTTGAAGTATATACGCCTAACATTTATTAGTGTGCCTCTCCGCATCAGATGCGCGGATATCATGAATATTATTGATGTTAGGGGCATGAAGAGGAAGAGTATTAGGTAAATGAAGATCTCGCCGTTCAGTTTTAGGCTTATCGTGCCTGATATGGTAGATGAGGAGACGACTGCAACAAGGATGTAGACGCTCATTAATACGAGTAGCATGGCCATGTAGGCATCAACGAGAGTCTCGAGTCTCTCAATTGAATGCGCAGCTGCTGCAGCTCTAATTTCGAATATCGACTTTAACTTGCTCTTTAAATAATTCGTTATGCTTCCGCCGCTCTTTACTGTTGAAACGTATCCTCTCAGGAAATCTCCGTATGCTTCCAGCCTAGTTTCTCCTGCTCTCTTCTGCATTACGGACAGCGGATCCTCATTTAACATCTCGACTTTTCTCACGATCTCGTTTGATTCCTTTTGGATGAATGGCAGAAGATCGATGGATTTAAGCCTCTTGAAGCTCTCGTATGGCGAGATTCCGCATGAGGCCATAAGTGTGATGAGCATGAATGCGAATGGGAGCTCCTCCTCCCCAGCCTCTTCATGTTTGAGCTTAAGCTTCATCCTTCAGATTCACCTGCAACTCATGATCTCCTCATAAATGACTCTTGGATTATTGTAGAACTTTATGAGAAACTTAGCTATGCTCTTATAGTCTCTTATTCCCCTCTCAACTAAATATTGAATGACCTTCTTCCGCCTCTCATACTCCTCAAAGACATGATCTACTGGAAGATTCCATCTCTCGGATATCTTAGCGAATAAATGGCTGTTTTTTAGGTCGTTGACATACTCATCTGAGAGACTATCCCAGACAAAGACATCATGGATCTTATTTGCTCCTATAACCTCCGAAACCTTGATGAATTTCCTCCTCGAACGATGACTGAAACTGGCGAGAACCGGAGCTTTAACGTGCTTAACTGAGATCATACAGTTCATTAGTGGAATGACATCATCCGGAATGTTCATTGGAGGCTGCGTCAACCTTTTTATGGCGGCTTCGGCATCCTCAGCGTGCATTGTGCATAGACCTCCATGCCCGGTAGCTAATGCCTGAAATAGGACGTAGGCCTCCTCGCCTCTTATCTCTCCTACGATTATCCAGTCTGGCCTATGCCTAACAGCAGCCTTAATTAGGCTGTAAAGTGAGATCTCACCGGCGTTTTCCACACCGAACCCTGCACGTGCAATTGTGGATACCCAATTCTCCCTCAGAAGATTTATCTCCGCAACCTCTTCAACGGTTATTATCTTCTGTTCAGGATGAATCAAGCCTGCAATCGCGTTAAGCGCCGTCGTCTTACCAGCGCCAGTCGCACCGATTATCATAGATGAAAACTTATTTTCACACAGCATCCACAGATAGGCCGCTACATCAACATTGATGGTCTCGTTATTTATCAGGTCAATAATGGTTAATGGGTCTTCCCTGAACTTCCTTATAGTGAAGCTCGTTCCAAGAGGAGTTACCTCATTCCTGTAATAGACCGCCAATCTATGCTTTCCAGGCAGCGTGGCATCTACTGTTGGATAGGCGACGCTGACATGTCTTCCAGCTCTATGAACCAGCCTAACAACGAAGTTATCGAGCTCCTCCCTATCTTTGAAGTATATATTCGTCTTTATATTCTCGTATTTCCGATGCCAGAGGTATATTGGCCTTCCAACCCCGCTGCAGCTTATATCCTCAATATTTGGATCGGCCATTAATGGATCTATCTTGCCGTATCCCGCGATGTCACGTTCCAGATAATATTCGATCTTCTTCATTCCAATGGTCGAGAGTCTCTTCAGCAGATTACGGTGCTTCTTTATTAGCTCGGGAAATTGCCTCCTAAAGGATTCAAGTGGACTTTCATCTTCTAGGGGAGCCTCAAGCTCAGATTCCAAGACATCCCTTATCTTAGTATAAATCTCCCTCTCCTTCTCATTCAGCGGGATCTCATCTACGATGTATGACAGTTCATTCGTGTCTTTATCTCGAATTATCATAGCATATGAGAATGGAGCTTTCAGAGGATAATTGTCGAGGACCTCGATGTTACCGTAGGTTTCATGCTTCTCGATCTTCAATGCGGCTATGAGATCCTCGACTAGGGGCTCTTCCGGAGCCTTCCTCCTCTTCTTTCCCTTCTTCTTATCCTTACGTTTCATGTCTCACTCCCTCCTCTCAAGAATGACCGTCGGGATAGAATTGCTCATTGAGCATACAAGCCTTGCAGTTACGTATCGGCTTTCAAAGACTCCGGAGACACTTATTCTTCCGGGCAGATACACGCGGCATCTATATCCCGCGGTTTCAGATGTGCCGAATCCTCCTTCAATCCAAGCTGAGGAGGAATCGTTTGACATTCTGATCCAGTAGTATCTGTCTCCGATCTTGTGGGGCATCTTAATTTCCAAGGTTAATGTTGCGTTATCTTCGGATAGGATGAGAAGCGCATATATAACTTCGGAGCGCATATTCTCGAGTAGTGCCTCCAATTCTTCATCTTCAGCTGAGGCCTTCAATAATCCACAGTATGAATTTATGGAGGCCGTTAAGATTATGCCTACAGCCGATAAGGTTAGGAGTGAGAATAGGAAATCTATTGATTTTGAGGGCATTAGCCTATCACCTTCTCAATTCTTAGGTTGCAGATGAGGAGTTCTAATCTGATGAGTGTATGATCTCCCTCGCTTAGAAGCGGAAGGATAACTGATCCGGCATTGCCATCAACTATTGCCTTCACATTAACAGAGGATAACGAGCCGCTTATGCTGTATCTTCTAGTCCAGCCAATAATGTTTAGGCATCGAATTCTAATTTGGAAGCTGCCGCTGGATAGGATGCTCTCAGAGGAATTCAGGTTAATCACTAATATTCGGATGACATTTACTATACCTTCATCCGAGTCTTCGGTATAGGAGTAAACGAGAGGCCTATATCCGAGATATATCTCCTGCTCATCACCGTTCACTCGGATATACATCTGCGCGGCTTCACGGAAGCTCTGATTTACTATGGGCTCTGAGCCTCCACGCAGATACCATCCGACCTCGCCTCTATCCGCGGCTGGAAGCTCATATTCTACATAGCCTATTGTTGAGTTGAATATTATGGCCGATACGGAGCCGTCTGAAACGTTTATTATTAATCTTCGACCGTCAGGATTAACCTCGAATTCTCCTCCATAACCATGAAATTTCATTATGAGAGATGATTTGGGGGACCAGCTTACTGAGTGAATAGCATCTGCAAGGGCTATCATTTCATGTTTTGCAGCGGCATAATTGAGCCTGTATGATCTGACATTTACCTCTGAAACTGCAATATTGTAGGTTGCCAAGATTATGATCGTGAATGAGGAGATCAATAGGATCGATGAGACTGGAGTTGTAAGGCCTTTACTCTTCATACTCGCCACCACCTGTAATATAAAATATAAAAAAGGAGGGGTGGGCTGAGATATTGATTTATGAAGAAGCCCTTTCAGCCGATTTCACGTTGCATTCAACGTAGTATTGGGCATTCTCTGTGAAGACCGTGATTCCAATCGTTGTGCCTATATCATTTGCACTGACGCTGTCTGGATTCTTAATGTAAATTACAAGTGTATCGCCTGAATGTAATGGAATATCATTTGAGGCCGTTGTAAAGTTCCCCAGCGTGCCAGAGACATATTCGAAGTTGTTTCCTGGAAGGCTGCTTGCGTAGGATCCGTTTGGAGCTTGAAGGGAGCTCGTGATGGGCGAGCTAAGCCTCAGGTAGGCCACATCGCTCCAAGAGACCTCGACCCCTCTAACTTGAATCTTGTCTATCACAACGTCTCTTCCACCGACATTATCTATGGCGAGGGCAGCGTATGAGTAGCCGCCAGTAACGTTATACCATACTTCCTGCTTGTAGAGCCTCAGATCCTCTTGCTGTGTTCTAGTGGATGTTATGTTCACCGCATACAATGCGACTACGCCGGCTAGAAGCACAGATACGACCAAGATTATTAACGTTGTAACTACTGTGCTGAGCGCCTTTTCATTGTTTATTCGAAACATCATCTTCTTCACTGAAGAAAAGACTGGCGTTTGAGTGGATATTTCGGTTTGTGCGTATATACACTATACAGACAGAAAATCAAATAGTCTAATGATTCTTTATGCAGCCTAATGCTCCTCGGATATGCTTCCTATCTGAACCTTCAGTTCAAACGTATAATACGAGGATATATTAAGGATTTTTGAAGACATAAAACATGTCTAAGATGCGTATTTCTAATCAATATATATTTTTAGTCTTTTCTCTCAGTTCCGTTTAGGTTTAAGAATGAGACTCTGAGGGCGTCTATCATGGCCTTTTGATTGGTCCAGATGGCGCGTCTCTCATTCTTTTCCTCATCGACTATGAAGAGTATGAGATTCTTCTCTGAGAGGATGAAGCTGGGCATATTATCAATGTCTATGCTTAAGCTATTATCTTTCAGATCTAACTTCTTTAGTATGTATGTGCTCTTCAATGAGGAATCCGTGATAACCCTTACCTTAACCTTCCCGGCTCTCTCAGCAAGGTCATCCATAACTCCTGAGTAGAATAGCTGCAAGAGAATATCGCCTGAAGCCGCCATTAGAATCTCCTCTTCAGCATCTCTTATTAGCTCGCTGGCCTTAATGCATATCTGATTCTTCCCCTTAAGCACTTGTATGAATTCGCCGAGCGCCTCATGGTTTCTGGTTGGAACAATTATTGAATCCCATATCTCGAGTATTCGCCTCTTCTCCTCCTCTAGCTGCTGAATCTTCTGTTTCTCTTCTCTAACTAAATTCTCAAGGGCCTCGCCGATCGGGATCACAGCGAACTTTATAGGCTTGTCTAGAATTCGATATACGAGGCCCTTCTCCTCAAGCCTTTTTAGGATCTTATATGTTTCGGTTCTGTGAAGTGATAATGCCTTTGATATTCTATGAGCCTTCTGCTCGCCGTATTTTGCGAGGTAAATGAATACTTTAGCCTCGTTCTTCGAGAGACCGAAATTTACCAGTGCATTACAGATCCCCTGGAAGCCGGGGGAGGATTCCAAGCGTAGCTTGAAGGCATTTACGCCCCTAAGGATCGTTCTACCTTCCCTTAAAGAGGATAAGGTTAGCAAACCGTTTCTATCATTAAATAAATGCTTTGTTTCGGTCATGTGCTGAAGTTCTCCGACTCGGCGCTCGGCAACATGCAGTATCCCATCATTATTAAAATGAGTTATGAAGAGCTAATTCAAACCGAAAATTCAGACATTATATTTTTACTTTTCAGTCTTTACTTCTTCACTAGACTCTCCAGCATTATTCTTAACTGAGAGGAATAGGAG
>Ga0190316_1000380_pt1 | contig 13044 bp, 9 predicted proteins | sample 48701112_MG_FD_161663 | JGI IMG/M metagenome (GOLD analysis project Ga0190316, IMG submission 161663) | Hydrothermal vent sediment bacterial communities from Southern Trench, Guaymas Basin, Mexico - 4870-11-1-2_MG | ecosystem: Environmental > Aquatic > Marine > Hydrothermal vents > Sediment ... | reverse complement strand
AGATTGACCACAATTTTGCGATCAAACCGCCCCGGCCGCAACAGGGCAGGATCAAGTATGTCTGGACGGTTGGTTGCCCCTATCACGATGATACCTTCGTTGGGATCAAACCCATCCATCTCCACCAACAATGCATTCAGTGTTTGCTCACGTTCGTCGTGTCCACCTCCAATACCTGCACCTCTGTATCTACCTACTGCATCAAGTTCATCGATAAATACTATAGCAGGTGCATTCCTTTTCGCACGTGCAAACAGATCACGTACACGGGCTGCACCCACACCTACAAAGAGTTCGACAAAATCCGACCCCGATATCGAGAAGAACGGTACGTTAGCTTCACCAGCTACCGCCTTAGCTAATAATGTCTTACCAGTACCGGGTGGCCCCACCAATATGATCCCTTTGGGGATACGGGCACCAAGTCGCTTGAATTTTGTCGGATCTCTGAGGAATTCGATCACCTCACGTAGCTCCTCCTTCGCTTCGTCAATCCCTGCTACATCGTCGAATGTCACCCTACGTACCTTGTCCTTAGTCTGTATCTCACGTGTACGTGCCTTACCAAACGATATCGCACTTTGTGGCCCCTGTTGCATCATCCGAAACAGTGCCACCCAGAACACCACTATGAGTATGAACGGCAATATTGGCCATATTGAATTCCATACTGATGAACGATGTTTAACCCGTATCTCTACCCCTTTAGCCAATAGCTCGTTCACCAGTGTATCCTTGTTTTCGAATGGTAGCAACACCTCCGCTGTACTGACTTTCTTTTGTGAACCCTCATCCCCCACCATAATAGGCTCCTTAAACACAACACGCAGCTTATCCTCAATGAAAGTGACCGCTTGAATGTTATCATTTTGTAGTTCACTGTAAAACGTAGAGTAAGGTATCTCTGGTACTTCAAACTGATATCTATACGTAGCGAGCTTATATAACAGGAACAATACAAACAACAATGTGCATATGCTCAAAACATTTCTCAATACACTTAACCGTGGCTCACCTTTGTTCATCAATTTAAGTTAACCCCTATTTAATCTGGTCAATCCTTAGCTATATTGACTAAAATGGTGACCTCGATCATCTACAATATTGACATGGTGCTCATCGTTTTATATCTTAAAGGCATGGGTGAAGTAATCTTACATACGGATTATGTACGAGACTTTATCGACAGTAAGGTTTGGAACCAACTTAAGGATGAAATCGTCCGTGCACATAGGTTGATCGAAATGCGGTCGGGACCTGGTAGCGAATTCCTGGGTTGGCTCGATCTCCCCTATCAGGCGGGTGTCAAAGAGATAATCCATACTGCCAACCGTCTACGTGAGGATAATGAATTGTTAGTTGTTGTAGCAATAGGTGGGTCGATGCTCACCGCACGTGCTGTGATACACGCGCTGCTGGGCCCTCTTTACTATCAAACCGATGGCCACAAAGTTTACTATGCGGGTTATAATTTAGATAGCGATTATCACATGCGGCTGATGGAGTTTCTCAAAGACAAAGAGTTTGCATTGTGTGTGGTATCAAAATCGGGTGCCACCATCGAGCCAGCAGTCACATTCAGGATGTTACGTAAACTGTTGGAACAGAAGTATGGTAAAAAAGCTCGTAACAAAATCGTGGTTATCACCGATCCACAACGTGGGCCACTCAGGAAGCTGGCACAAACATATGGATATATTACATTCAGTATACCACCAAATGTTGGTGGCCGCTTCTCTGGATTATCACCAGCTGGCCTATTCCCTATGGCGTTTGCTGGCGTAGATATCGAGGCATTACTTGAAGGTGCACGTGATGAAGCCCAACGTACGAATAAGCTCGACCTCGACACAAATCACGCCTATCTATATGCAGGTATAAGGAATGCACTCTATCGTCAAGGTAAGAAGATCGAGATATTTGTGACGTTTGCACCACACCTGTACTGGCTAAACAAGTTTTGGGAACAGATGTTCGCCGAAAGTGAAGGTAAAGCGGGCAAAGGCCTCTATGCTGCTACGGCACAATTCACTATGGACTTACATTCGATCGGCCAGTGGATACAAGAGGGTGAACGTACGATATTTGAGACATTCTTCTGGTACAAACCCACAAGTGACACAACCACCATACCGGTGGATCAGCCCGATATCGAGGCACTCAATTATCTACATGGTAAACCCTTGTCTTATATTAACGAAAATGCTAAGCTGGGCACCCAACAAGCCCACAAAGATGGAGGTGTACCAAACCTCGAAATTTCAATCGATACACTTGACCCCTATCATCTTGGGCGGTTCATTTTTTTCATACAAAAATCTGTAGCCATCAGTGGTCACATTTTGGGGGTTAACCCATTCAATCAACCCGGTGTCGAAGCTTACAAGAAAAATATGTTCCAATTGTTAGGTCGTTAATCCATGAACCCCATACTTGAGGTTTTGTGGAGTTACCCTAAGTTTATATCACTTTTTGACAAACGTGAGGTCCAGGGGTTGGTTGGTGGGCTCAAAAGCCTGTTTTTAGCCGAGTACTGTAAAGATAAGGGGCCTATTTTCATACTCTCACCTATGGCAGAAACTCTATTTCATGAACTTAAATCACTGGTTAAAGATAAGGTCTATAATTTGGAAGCATCCTACGAACCATCCTTACGCGCTATACTGGCGAAAGAAAAGTGCATAGTGATCTGTGGGCTTACTCCGTTGTCGTTCCCGGATATATCCAAGCTTAAGGATAAAATGTTCACCTTAAAGGTGGGTTCACCCTTCCGTATGGAGAAGTTGATCGAATTTCTCATCATCCGCAATTATGAACGTGTAACTTTAGTGGAGGAGCCACTTGAATTTGCCGTCCGCGGTAGTATAGTCGATTTCTTTCCACCCGAGGCACCCTATCCCATAAGGGTGGAGTTCGCCGATGATACTATATGTTCGTTGCGTTACTTTCACCCTGAAACACAACGCTCGATTAACCATATCCAATCCACGCAGTTATTACTTGACATAGGGGAACGTACGTTAACGATTGATGAGTTCATCAGAAACATAGACATACCTGTGATCCTCGATAATGTAAGATTACCTATCACATATCGGTTGCTAATAGGTGAGGGTTACGACTTTGGTGCCACAACCGCATTTGTTGGCGATCTATCCATGTTCCGTAATAGGTTGGCTCAGCTCAAACCGTATCGTATTTTCATCTCAGGTGTGGGGGATGAAATCGACAAACTCCGCAAGCTATTCCCAGATATCGAGATGGTGTCACTCCCCATCGAGGAGGGTTTCATAGTACATGAACTTAAACTTGCCGTCTTCACGTACTATGATATCTTCGGTAAGAAGCGCGTACGTCCACCTTCACACCCATATCAGAACGTAGGTATACCTATCGACGACATGAAGTGCCTACACAAAGGTGATTACGTTGTACACATAGATTATGGGATAGCACAGTTCGATGGCATAACCAACATCGAGGTAGAAGGTAAGCGGTACGATGCCTTCTTGCTGAGGTTTCGTGATGGCGATCGCCTATATGTGCCGGTGGAGAAGATGCATATGATACAAAAATATTCTGCACCTGGTGTGGTCAAACCAACCCTATCTAAACTGGGTTCACCTCTGTGGGAGTTACGTAAGAAACGTGCCAAATCCGGTATATATAAGTTTATGCAGGAGCTGTTACAATTATATGCAGAGAGGGAGATGTTGAAAGGGCATGCATTTTCACCCGATACAGGGTGGCAGATGGAACTCGAAGCTTCATTCCCATACGAAGAGACACCAGATCAGCTCAAAGTCATGGAGGAGATCAAACGTGACATGGAGATGCCACGCCCGATGGATCGTCTCGTATGTGGTGAGGTAGGGTTCGGCAAAACCGAATTAGCTGTAAGGGCTGCATTTAAAGCTGTCATGGATTACAAGCAGGTGGCAATCCTTGTACCGACAACAATTTTGGCCGAACAGCATTACAACACGTTTAAAGAGAGGCTGGCCAGGTTCCCGGTAAGAGTTGAGATGCTGTCCAGGTTTACCAAAAGCCGTGAACGTGAAATACTGGCCGGCTTGCGTGACGGTACTATAGATATAGTGATAGGCACACATAGGTTGTTACGTGACGATGTTAGATTCAAAGACCTTGGATTAGTAATAATCGACGAAGAACATAGGTTCGGTGTACGTCAGAAGGAGAGATTCAAACATCTACGTAAAGAGGTGGATGTGTTATCATTATCGGCTACCCCCATCCCACGTACACTGTATATGGCATTACACAATATACGGGCATTGTCGGTGCTTGAGACACCACCACCGGGTAGGTTACCTATAATTACGCAGGTTATACCATGGGATACGAACCTCATCCGCAGGGCGATAGAGTTTGAACTATCACGTGATGGTCAGGTCTATTTTGTACACAATAGGATCGAAACTATATATGTGTTGCACGATATTTTAAAACGCTGGCTACCTAATGTGGAGATAAGGGTGGCACACGGTAGGTTGAAACCCAAGGAACTCGAAAAGATAATGTTGGATTTCTACCATAAAAGGTTTCCAGTATTGTTATCAACCAACATCATAGGTTCCGGTATTGACATACCGACGGTCAATACCATCATTATTCATAACGCTCATATGTTCGGTATCGCTGATTTGCATCAGCTACGTGGCCGAGTGGGTAGGGGTGATGTCCAAGCTTATTGTTACCTGGTTGTACCAAGAAGTATGTCATCACGTGCAAGACGTCGGCTGGCCGCCATCCTGAAGCATACCGAACTGGGTGCAGGTTTTAAATTAGCGCTTAAAGACCTGGAGATAAGGGGTGCAGGCAACATACTCGGTAAGGAACAACATGGTTATATGAATATGATTGGCTACGATCTCTACCTGAAATTATTGGAGGAAGTGATCCGCGAATTACGTGGCGAACGTGTGGTTGAACATGAACCCAAGATTATACTTAAGGTGGATGCATACTTTCCAGATGATTATGTGCCACCGGAATTGAAAAGTGGACTTTACAGGAGGTTGAACGAAATTAAATTAGAAAGTGAAGTGGATACATTTGAGGATGAGCTGAAGGATAGGTTCGGTTCTTTACCACAAGAGGTACGCAATTTATTGGACGTAGTACGGTGGCGCTTACGTGCAAAACGTGAAGCTATAGATGAGATCGTAATAGATGATGAACATGTTACATTTCGCAAGAAGGAGGTACATAGGATAAGAAAACGTTGATGTCACTTCCTTTGGCATGGAGTATAGTCTTTGTTTTGAGTGTGGGGTTAATTCTCCTGTTACGTAAAATTTCTTTGCGAACGGGTTTTTTATTAGATAATCCACACAATAATAACAAGGCGGGCATCCATACATATCCTGTACCATCAGTTGGTGGTATTGCTGTCGTGATAGCGGTTATGGCGGGTATCTGGCTAAGGTATGGTAGGTTTGAGGCTTGGAACCATATCCCATTTTACCTAACCGTACTTATACTGATGGCTGTTGGTATCATCGATGATACCTTCATAGTTAGCCATCGTGTTAAGTTAGTAACCCAAGCAGCTATAGCGATACTTATGATAGGTAGTGGTATCGTCATACAGGGGGTGAAGCTTGGCCCTCTCCAAATAGCGGTTGCTCACCCATTCGACTATCTCTTTACTATATTTTACGTGATGGGTATGATCAATGCCATCAATATGATAGATGGGCTTGATGGGCTAGCTGGCGGTACCGGGGTTATCATCCTTACAGGTGTATTAATAGGAAGTTACTTGCTTCAAAACACATTCCCATACATGTTGGCACCCTTCATAATAGTGGCCCTGGTGGCCTTCCTCATGTTTAACTTCCATCCAGCGAAGGTCTTCCTTGGTGAGGTTGGTAGCATGTTTCTTGGGGTGACACTCGCTGTCCTGCAGATAAGGGGGTTAACATCTGGGGGTTATTTTTATCTGGGGTATGCCATAATCATTACAGCGTTCCCAATAACTGATGTACTATGGAGTATAATAAGGAGAGGTAAACACTATTACAAGCGCGATCTGGATCACTTACACCATCGTTTATATTTCAACGTTTTCAACAAAAGTCAACCCAAGACGGTGCTCACATTGTGGGGGATAAACCTCATATTGTTAGGGATTGGTGTGCTTACATTGTTATACTATGAAACGCTCTGCATACCCATCCTCCTTACGGGTATTGTCGGTGTAGCAATCATGCTCCACCTATTGAAACGACGTTAAGGCAGTTCAATGAGCACTATTTCGGTGCTCATTATTTTCCTTACGTTTAGTGGTGGCATAATACTTGCACATTTCCTTGATCTCCCTATCATCCCACTACTATGTGGGATAGGCCTCTTGTTAGTAATTTCAGTGTTCAAGTTTCGTGAACATGGGCTGTTGATAGCTATCCTACTTTTAGCTGCTGTGTGGCATGAACTCCGTATAGACTTACATACACGTAATTTCTTGCAAGGTAAACGGTTACATATCTTAGCAACTATCAAAAGTATCCCCGAACATACAGCAACTGGATACATTGTAACACTCAAACTGATAACCCCCTGTAGAGGGGCAAAAATACGTGCAAGTTTACCCAGAAATCTGCATCCCGAGTATGGTGACACACTTAGAGGTGACATCTATCTTACCCATGTAGAGCCACAAAACCCGGACGAGTTCGATTACTACGCGTTTCTGAAGAATGAAGGGTTCAGTGGTGCCGGTAGGATGGTATCGAATGTTACAATCAAAAAGTATAATAAGGTTTCATTTCTTCGGTTCGTAGGTAAGCTAAGGGAGAAGCTATTGCACGAAATAGATGCCTACACCAAAGGCGATATCAATGCGTTTTTGAAGGGCATTTTGCTTGGTGAACGACGTTACTTACGTCAAGAAGCCATAGAGCCGTTCCGTAAAACTGGCATAATGCATATACTTGCAATCAGTGGCTTACATACTGGTATAATTGCAACCTTCATAATGCTCGTATTAGCTGCGATGAGGATACCATTGCTTATACGTTACCTTGTTACGGTGTTCACCCTAATAGTGTATGTGACAATTGTTGGCCTACGTATACCTGTTATAAGAAGTAGTATCATGTTATCATTGGCTCTGTTGACTATCATCCTGGAGCGTAAGGTACATTATGGTAACATACTGGCGTTGGCAGCTATCATCGTGCTCATCATGAACCCCGGTGCACTATTCCAGATAAGTTTCCAGCTATCGTTCGGTATAACGATGCTTATATTCGTTTGTCACAACTTAGTGGCCCCATATATTAACATGCGTTCACGTGTACAGCGATACTTGTTGTACCCCATAGCAGTATTTACACCTATACAGGTGATGCTGTTCCCCTACACAGCGTACCATTTTCATTACCTACCGGTAGCGGCTCCATTGATGAACCTCATAGTAGTGCCACTTACGGGGTTTCTACTCATCTGTGGATGGCTATGGTTGCTGCTATCATTTCTGCCCATCAAATTGTTTTCAACCCTATTTGGGGCAGCTGCATTCGCTATAGCTAAGTTTATCCTCACCATCACGCAATTCGTGTATAGATTGAGGATGTATATTGAAGTGCCAACTTTCCCACTCTTATATGTAGCGATCTCCATATTGCTATTCGCGTTGGGGATCACCGTCTTCATGCGACGTTTGGCACCCAAATATGCCGTGATTGGCTTATTAGCCATACTTAACCTATTTATCTGGCAAAAGGTGTTCACCAAGAAAGAACTACATGCTATTTGCATGAAATTGGCCAATGGTAATGCATTTTTGATCACCCATCCGTCGAATATCCTGGTGAACGCTGGCATCTGGTATCCTTATCACGATGAAGGCAAAAAGGTAAGCTCCATATTGAAGTATTATCATGCATACCCGCTCAAGTACATCATAGGGTATGGTGGCATAGAGAATATTGGTGGTCTCCCCTATGTGGTTGAGAACTTTCCATGTTCATTATTTGTGGGGTTTGTGGAACCCACCCGTAGCTGGCAGTTTCTCAAACGACGATTGACCACATTCGGTGTAACGTATAAGTTGTTCGATAAAGATACCACTATCAAGTTGGATGAGTTGAAGCTCACCAAGCGTCGAAATTCGTTACAACTATGCTATAGGGGTGTCGAATTAAAGTATGTGAATGGCCACATTTACTTCTACGGGTATCACATCTATCCATATAAAGAGGCTATCTTCATAACCCATGTAGGTAGAAAAGTTTACATCTACCCTTACTCGTGGTTGATTAGAACACTGCGTGGCAGGTTCCTACATTGGATAGGTTATCTGGGTATCTAACAATGTGATTGACAATCACATAGATATCTTAACTTCTAACGATGGTCGCCACTTACGGTGTAAGCAAGACGAAAGGCCGCAAATATAAAGAGGAAGAGGATCCGATACGTTCACCATGGCAACGTGATCGCGACCGTATCATACACTCAGTAGCATTTAGGCGTCTTGAATATAAAACCCAGGTATTCGTCAACCACGAAGGTGACCATTACCGTACGCGGTTGACACATACCTTGGAGGTGGCACAGATATCACGCACTATTGCACGTGCGTTACGGTTGAATGAGGATCTAACCGAAGCTATCGCTTTGGCACATGATATAGGGCATCCACCATTTGGCCATGCGGGTGAGGAGGCACTCAAAGAGAATTTACCCATAGGGTTTGAACATAACCGACAAGGGTTGCGGGTAGTGGATGTACTCGAACATCGGTATGCAAACTTTCCGGGGCTCAACCTTACGTATGAAACACGTGAGGGTATCATCAAACATCACACCCCTTATGACCTGCCAAAGGTCGAGGGGCTCGAAGAGTTTGACCCCAACACACCACCTACACTTGAAGCACAGATTATCAACGTAGCTGATGTAATAGCTTATAACTCACACGATCTGGACGATGGGTTACGTGCAGATTACATATCGTTGGACCACCTACAGGAGTTACCACTATGGGCGGATATCTTCAATAAAGTGTATAAGGAGTATAAAGATCGACCTATACGGGTTATTATCTATGAAACATTGCGACGATTGATCGCCAAACAGGTAAGGGATGTAATCGAATACACACGCCATAATATTGAAAAATATAAGATTAAAACTGTAGATGATGTACGCAATATCGGCAAAATACTGGTAGAATTTAGCCCCGAGATGCGTGAACAGCAGGATATGTTACGTAGGTTTCTTGAGGATAACCTATATCGACATTATAAGGTGGTGAAGATGCAGGAGAAAGCCAAACGCTACATCAAAGCAATACTTGAAATATACCTAAAAGAGCCTGCACATTTACCACCTGAGTATCAGGAGAGGATAACCGATAAGTATTCACTTTATCAGACAGTTTGTGATTACATTGCGGGTATGACGGATAGGTTTGCACAGGAAGAATATGCGCGCCTGTTTATACCGTTTACGAAAATGTGACCCCAAACTGATCATACTCATAGCGATAGCTGTCGGTATCTATGCGCTGGAAACCATAGTACCTAAACCCTTACCATGGCTGAGGGTGGGCTTCTCCAACGCTATCGTGTTGACAACATTGATGCTATATGGATGGAAGGATGCATTGATAGTCACCGTTGCACGTACGTTATTGGGTAATACCGTAACTGGTACAATACTGACGCCTGCACCAGTGATTGGGCTTGCGGGAGGTATAGCAAGTTTGTTCCTCATGACCATAGCTTATGGAACACATCTATTTAGCCCCGTAGGGGTTAGCATAGTGGGAGCGCTAACTCATAACCTTGTACAACTGTTGGTCGTATCTGTTATACTGGGTTACTTTGGTGTACACATGTTGGTACCTATTTTCATACTGTTAAGCATTGTCACAGGTGCAATCACTGGTGTGTTAGCTTATTATCTGTATGAGTTTTTAAGACCAAAAACCGAAACATTGGATCTAAATGATCGACCTGATTGAGATTAACCACCAGCCGCTGCTTGCCACTGGTTAGAATCATGTTACCGGTTGTATCTATATCTTCAAATTTGTAGCACTTATCTCCTATGTAGAGGTTGCTACCCATATATGCCATGTTAGTACGTACCTGATGTAGGATCGTATCGTCATCCATCCCTACATACGATTGGATAGCCTCAAAAAGTGTGGGCAACTTCTCGTCGATCTCTATTTTATAGCCACATTCGATCTGCATGGATGTAGCATATGGAATGCTATCCATCTGATCGATATTGACGTTTATTCCTATACCAACCAGATCCAGACCACGGTAACGCTCGATAAGTATGCCTGCAACCTTTTTGCGATTGATAATGACATCGTTAGGCCACCGTATCAATGCATCTAAACCATAGGTATCATTTATCCAACGTATAACCGCTAATGCATACCTAAAATATGGGACCGTTGTTACTGACATAAGTAAAGAGCACCAGATACCACCCTTGGGCGACCACCAGCTTCTTCCCCAACGACCTTTGCCATGGGTTTGTTCCTCAGCGATAACGACTGTACCTATCGGCAACTTACCACGTTGTAGGAGCCGCTTCAACTCTTCCTGGGTCGAACCAACCGTAGTATAGCGGAAGACGACACTACCTACCACCTTAATAGGACCGATCCCCAAGTGAACCCACCTCCAAACGCAGTGAGTAACACAAGGTCACCCCTTTCTATCCGTCCTTCGTTGATAGCATCGTACAATGCAAGCGGTATACTTGCAGCTGACACGTTAGCATGTTTGTGGATGGTTACCATAACTTTATCTTGTGGCAACCCAAGTCGCTCACGTACAGCCTCTATGATACGGATGTTGGCTTGATGTGGTATAAACAGCCGCAATTCATCAGCACCTACACCTGCCAATTCGAGTACCCTTGTTGCGGATTCACTCATACAACGTATTGCATGCTTGAACACCTCACGTCCCTGCATCTTGATGTAATGCAAGCGCTTCTCAACAGTCTCTTTGGTGGCAGGCATCCGACTACCACCTGCTGGCTGTATTAGTAGTTCACCAAGCGATCCATCCGCATGCCAGTCATACGCCAAGATGTCGGAATCATCCTGTGTAAGTTTGAGCACCACAACGCCAGCACCATCACCAAACAGTACGCATGTGTTACGATCTTGCCAATCCATTATCTTCGTCAACGTTTCTGCACCTGCCAACAGTACACATTTGGAGGTATTTGTCTTCAATAAACCGTTCGCCAATATGAGCCCATAGATGAAACCCGAACATGCCGCACTTATGTCGAGTGCAGGTACATCACGTAGGTTGAGCGCTGCTTGCACTATAGCGGCTGTTGATGGAAAGAAATGGTCCGGTGTCACAGTTGCCACGATAACGGTATCGATATCATCAGTCTGTATATTAGCGTGGGTTATAGCTTCACGTGCTGCTTTTATAACCAAGTCAGATGTAGCCTCGTCATCAGCTGCTACGTGACGCACCTGTATGCCGGTACGTGTGCGTATCCATTCGTCGGAGGTATCTACCATCTTCTCGAGGTCGAAATTTGTTAAAACCTTCTCCGGTAAATATGAACCTATGCCCAAGATTTTAACACCCATTGCAAGACACCTGTTTTACTACCTTCATAATGGAAAATGGTGTCAAGGTTTTGTGGTAACAACCGCTTAAGTACATGTAATTCTTCCACAAAGTATGGGGCAAACCGCGATTCAGATAGCCATTTTTGGGTCGCTGGAAACACGTTTAGTAACAACACGATCAAACACACGATGATGGAACCCTTGAACCCACCCACTATGGCACCCAACAGCATATCGATGAGCCCAAACCTAAGGCCGGCCATAACTTTATGTAGTAGCTTTAATATTACGTAGATGAATACAGTCGTCAACAGAAATATGATGAAAAAGCTAACGATACGTGACACAGTTAACGTAAATGGTAGGTACACTGATAGATAAGTACAATACCGGGCACCTACGAACATACCTATCCATATCGCAACAAGTAAAGCAATGCTACCGATGAACCCCTTCACCAGACCTTCGATTATAAATAGCACAATGATACCAATGATTATCCAGTCGAATATCATCCTTCCCTGGTCTCTTTCTCTTTACGTTGTAGGTAAGCCTTTATGCCACACCATGCGCTGAACAACGCGATAAAGAAGCCAAACACCACATTGCTCCATTTAAGTACACCACCCCATATCCAACCTGATATCATCACCCACAACCCCATATAAAAAACGAGCCAACATTGCCACATGGTTGCTCCTTAGATTTTCTAAATAACTGGATGGAAGGTTTTGTCAATCTTTTTGCTGTAGTACTGTTGACGGTATAACAGGCAGTATCGTGACGGTTAGTTATTGTGATGATTAGTTGACAAACCCAAATATCTCGTATATTTCAGTGGATATGAAGGCTGTTTTACGTGAATATGAGACCGTCACGAATGTCGCAGGGCCATTGCTATTCGTTGAGAAGACGAAGAATGTCAAATATGGTGAAATAGGTTACGTACGGCTATCCTCGGGTGAGCTACGTAGGGGGCAGGTACTCGAAGTAAGTGGTGACAAAGCGTTGGTACAGGTGTATGGTGGTACCCAGGGTATCGATGTTAATAAAACGCGAGTCAGATTTATCGGTAAGCCGCTCGAGCTTGGTGTCAGCATCGATATGCTGGGTCGCATATTTACGGGGTTGGGTGAACCCCGTGATGGTGCACCACCACCTTTACCTGAGGAAGTTGTAGATATCAACGGTAGTCCTATCAATCCCGATGCAAGGGACTATCCTAACGAGTTCATCCAAACCGGTATCTCAGCAATCGATGGCCTCAACACACTCGTACGTGGACAGAAGTTACCTATTTTTTCGGGTTCAGGTCTACCACATAATGCGCTTGCAGCCCAGATAGCACGTCAGGCTAAGGTGCTGTCGGGTGAAGAGAAATTCGCGGTGGTGTTTGCTGCGATGGGTATCACATACGAAGAGGCGGAATTCTTTCGCGAGGATTTCGA